>Ga0208316_1000048_pt1 | contig 182239 bp, 155 predicted proteins | sample MalvireepMed_231_FD_184240 | JGI IMG/M metagenome (GOLD analysis project Ga0208316, IMG submission 184240) | Marine viral communities from the Global Malaspina Expedition - Malaspina viral metaG DeepMed_231 (SPAdes) (version 2) | ecosystem: Environmental > Aquatic > Marine > Oceanic | place...
CCCGTCACCGTTGACGAGATCGTGGTCACCGCCGCGCGCCTGCCGCCCGCCGCGGGCGACGCCGCCTTTGCGGTGATCCGGCTGACACAGGACGATCTGGAAACGAGCCAGCGGGTGGACGAGGCCCTGACCGGGGTGCCCGCCGTGTCGCTGTTCCGGCGCACCTCGAGCCTGTCCGCCAATCCCACGACGCAAGGCATATCCCTGCGGTCCATCGCGCCGTCGGGCGCGGGCCGCACGCTGGTGACGCTGGACGGCGTGCCGCTGAACGATCCGTTCGGCGGCTGGGTGATCTGGTCCCAGATCGCGCCGGAATCCCTCGGCAGCCTGGACATCGTGCGCGGGTCCGGCGCGGGGCCCTACGGCGCCGGGGCCCTGACCGGGGTGATCGTGATGCGCGAGCGCGAGGCGGGGGCGGTGCTGGACGCCTCGCTGGCCGAGCGCGGCGGCGCGCGCCTGTCCGGATCGGGATCGCAAGGGTTCGGACGTCTGACCCTGACCGCCTCCGGCCTCTACGAACACAGCGAAGGCTATGTGCCCGTGCGCGGCCCGGAGCAGGGCGCTGCGGACACGCCCACGGACCTCGAAACCCTGGGCGGGGCCCTGCGCGCCGACTGGGCGGCCACGGACGACATCGCCGTCTCGGCCCGCTTCGGCGCCTGGGAGGACGAGCGCGGCGCCGGGCTGGATGGGGCGCGGGCGGAATCCAGCGGCCAGATCTACAGCCTGACGGCGGCGCGACAGCCCACCGCCAGCCGCCTCGGCTGGCGGGCGCAGGTGTGGCGCCACGACAGCGATCTCAGCAACACCTTCGTGTCCGTGGCCGACGACCGGTCAAGCACGTCGCTCGCCAACAGCCAGTACGCCACCCCCGCCACCGGACTGGGGGCCAATTTCGCTCTGCGCCGCGCCGCCGACCGCTGGGGCGGATCGTTGGAGTGGGAGGTGGGCGCCGACGTGCGATCCACCGATGGCGAGGTGCGCGAGGTGAACGCGTTCAATCGCCAGCGCATCGCGGGCGGAGAGACCCTGATCGCGGGCGCCTATGTCGAGGGTTCATGGACCGGCGGACCCTGGCTGATCGCCGGGGGCCTGCGCGCCGACCGATGGAGCAACAGCGATGGCCGACGGCTCGAGACCAACACGGCGACGGATGTGGTGCTGCTGGACCAACGCTCGCCGGACCGCGACGGCGAGGTGGTCAGCGCCCGTCTGGCGGCGCGGCGGGATCTGGGCGGCGGCTGGGCGGCGCGGGCAGCGGCCTACACCGGCTTCCGGCCCCCGACCCTGAACGAGTTGCACCGACCCTTCCGCGTCGGCAACGACATCACCGAGGCCAACCCCGAGCTGGAGCCCGAAGTGCTGCGCGGCGTCGAGGCGGGTCTGGCGTGGAGCGGCGGGGCGGTCGATCTGACGGCCACCGTGTTCCACAACGAGATCGAGGACGCCATCGTCAATGTCACCATCGGCGAGGGCCCCGGGACCTTCCCCGTGGCCGGCTTCGTGCCCGCGGGCGGGGTGCTGCGTCAGCGCCGCAACGCCGGGACCGTGGAAGCCACAGGCGTCGAGGTGGAGGCCCGCTGGCGGCTGGAGACCGTGACCCTGTCCGGCGCCCTGTCCGCCACCGACGCCCGCATGGACGGCGGAACCGATGCGGCCCAGTTGACCGGGCTGCGGCCCGCCCAGGCGCCCATCTGGAGCGCCACCGCCGGGATCGACTGGCGGGCGTCGGAGCGCCTGGGCCTGTCCGCCCGCGCCCGCTACGAGAGCCGCCGCTTCGACGACGATCTGAACAGCCGCGAACTGGATCCGGCGCTGGTGCTGGACGCGCGGGCGGAGTGGCGGGCGAGCGCGCGCACCATTCTGTATCTGGCCGCGGACAACCTGTTCGACGAGGATGTGGAGGTCGCCCGCACCGGCGACGGCGTGCCCGGCTATGGTCCCCCGCGCACCGTGCGTGCGGGGCTGCGGCTCACCTACTGATCCAGATTGAGCGAAATCTTGCGTCGCGGGTTCGCGGAAACCGGTGTCAGCGCATAAACTGATGTTTCAATGCCGATTGGTCCGGTTGGCGCGGACGTGGAAATCCCTCAAGACGGGTCCATCCACGCAACTGGTGAAGGTGAGGCGCGAATGCCGACGCTCGTTCTGTTCGGCGGAGGCGGCGATCTGGCGCTGCGCATGCTGCTGCCGTCGCTGTACTTCCTGGAGCACGACGACCTGCTGCCCGAGGGGCTGAAGGTCATCGCCGCCGCGCGCAGCGAGGACAGCCGCGACGCCTATCTGGCCAGCGTGCGCGAGTGGGTCCAGCCCCGCGCCGAGGCCGACGGCCAGTGGAGTGCAAAGGCCTTCGACCGGCTGGCGAAGCGGATCGACTATCTGGCCATGGACGCCACCGATCCCGACAGCCTGACTGCGCTCAAGGACAAGGCGGGGAGCGAGGACCTCACCTATTTCCTGGCCGTGTCGCCGTCGCTGTACGCCCCCATCGTCAATGCGCTGAAAGCCATCGGCATGACGGGCGCCACGACCCGCATCGTGCTGGAGAAGCCCGTCGGGCGCGACCTGAAGACCTTCCGCGAGATCGATCAGGCGGTGGCCGCCGCCTTCACCGAGGACCGGGTGTTCCGCATCGATCACTATCTGGGCAAGGAGACGGTCCAGAACCTGATGGCGCTGCGCTTCGCCAACGTCATCTTCGAGCCCCTGTGGAACAACCTGTCCATCGACCACGTGCAGATCACCGTCGGCGAGACCACCGGCGTCGGCGATCGCTGGCCCTACTATGACGAGTACGGCGCCCTGCGCGACATGCTGCAGAACCATATGCTGCAGCTGCTGTGTCTGGTGGCCATGGAGCCGCCTTCGGACATGGACCCGGACTCGGTGCGCAACGAGAAGGTCAAGGTGCTGCGGTCCCTGCGCCCCATCACCAAGGCGGCGGCGAAGAAGGTCACCGTGCGCGGTCAGTACACGCCGGGAACCGTCGAGGATCAGTCGGTGAAGGGCTATGAGCAGGAGCGCGGTCAGGCGTCGGACACCGACACCTTCGTCGCCCTGCGCGCCGACATCGACAACTGGCGCTGGGCCGGGGTGCCGTTCTTCATGCGCACCGGCAAGCGCATGCCGGACAAGCGCACCGAGATCGTCATCCAGTTCAAACCGGTGCCCCACTCCATCTTCGACGGCGACGGGCGCGGCGACATCGTCGCCAACCGCATGGTCATCGCCCTGCAGCCGGACGAGGACGTATCCCTGTCGGTGATGAACAAGGCGCCCGGGCTGGACGCCAGGATGCGGCTGCAGCCCATCCGCATGTCCCTGTCGTGGGGCATGGAGGGCAAGAGCGGCCGGCCGCCGCGCCGCCGCATCGCCTATGAGCGCCTTTTGCTGGACGCCCTGAACGGCGACTCCACCCTGTTCGTGCGCCGCGACGAGGCGGAGAAGGCGTGGGAGTGGGTGGACGGCGTCTCGGCCGCCTGGCGCGCCGCCGAGATCAAGCCGGAGCCCTATGAGGCGGGAACCTGGGGGCCCTCCGGCGCCTTCGACCTGATGAGCCGCAACGGACGGGCGTGGAATGAGTGACATCGGGATCGAGACCTTCCCGGACAAGGACGGCTGGGCCGACGCCTGCGCCGGGCGCCTGGCGGACGCCCTGTCCGTTGCGCTGAGCGAACAGAACAAGGCCCTGTTCGCCGGGGCCGGGGGGTCGACGCCGTCGCCCATCTATCGCCGTCTGGCCCAGGCTGATCTGGACTGGTCGAAGGTGGCCGTCACCCTCGTGGACGAGCGCCACGTGCCGGAAAGCTCGCCGGACTCCAACGCCCGGCTGATGCGCGAGACCCTGCTGACCGGCAAGGCCGCCGCCGCGCGCTTCATCCCCCTGCACCACGCCGCCGTCACCGTTGACCGCGCCGCCGCCCTGGCCGCCCGCGCGCTGCAGGCCGAGGGGCCGCTGGACGCCGTGCTGCTGGGCATGGGCGAGGACGGGCACATCTGCTCCATGTTCCCGGGCAGCCCGACCCTGAAGACCCTGCTGACCACGGCGCTGGAGCCCGCGGTCCTCGGCGTGCCGCCCGGGCGCGACGGCATGGCGCCGCCGCAGGAGCGGATCAGCCTGAATATCCCCTATCTGGCCCGCGCCCGCCGCGTGGTGCTGGCCCTGACCGGCGCGAAGAAGCGCGCGGTCTTCGAGGCCGAGGCGACGGGCGATCCCGCCGTCCAGCCCATCGCCGCCCTGATTGCGAGCGGCGCCCCTCTCGAGGTCCTCTGGACAGAGTAAGCTGATGCCCCTCAATCCCGTCACCGCCGCCGTCACCCAGCGGATCATCGACCGCAGCCGCGAGACCCGCGCGGACTATCTGCGCCGCATGGACTGGGCCGCCGGAAACACGCCCGGTCGGGCCAAGCTGTCCTGCGCCAACTGGGCCCACGCCTTCGCCGGCGCCCCGGTCAAGGACAAGCTGAACGCCATGTCGGGCAGCCAGCCCAATGTGGGGATCGTCACCGCCTACAACGACATGCTGTCGGCCCACCAGCCGTTCGAACGCTTCCCCGACATCGTGCGGGAGGCAGCGCGCGCTGCCAATGCGACCGCGCAGGTGGCGGGCGGCGTGCCCGCCATGTGCGACGGCGTCACGCAAGGGCGCCCCGGCATGGAGCTGTCGCTGTTCAGCCGCGACGTCATCGCCATGTCCACCGGCGTGGCCCTGACCCACGACGCCTTCGACGCGGCCCTGTGTCTTGGCGTCTGCGACAAGATCGTGCCCGGCCTGTTCATGGGCGCCCTGGCGTTCGGCCACCTGCCGGTGGTCTTCGCCCCCGCCGGCCCCATGCCGTCGGGCATTCCCAACGCCGAGAAGGCCCGCGTCCGCGCCCTCTATGCCCAGGGCAAGGTGGAGCGCCAGACCCTGCTGGAAAGCGAGATCGGCAGCTACCATTCGCCGGGCACCTGCACCTTCTACGGCACCGCCAACTCCAACCAGATGATGATGGAGCTGATGGGGCTGCATATGCCGTCCACGGCCTTCGTGCACCCGGAGACGGGCCTGCGCGACGCCCTGACGGCGGCGGCGGCGACGCGGGCGGTGGCGCTGGCGCGCGAGGGTCAGAGCCGCATGGCCGACGTCATCGACGAGAAGTCCATCGTCAACGGCATCGTCGCCCTGCTCGCCACCGGCGGCTCGACCAACCACGCCATCCATCTGGTGGCCATGGCGCGGGCCGCGGGTGTGCTGATCAACTGGACCGACATGGACGAGCTGTCGTCGGTGACGCCGCTGCTGGCGCGGGTCTATCCCAACGGCTCGGCGGACGTGAACGCGTTCCAGGCGGCGGGCGGGGTGGCCTTCGTCACCCGCGAGCTGGCCCGGGCGGGCTACCTGCACAGCGACGTGACCACCATCATGGGCCGGGGCATCGAGGCCTATTTCCAGGAGCCCATGCTGGAGGACGGCAAGCTGGTCTGGAAGGACGGGGTGACCGAGACGCTGGATCCGGAAATCCTGCGCCCCGCCTCGGACCCGTTCCAGAAGGACGGCGGCCTGCGTCTGGTGAAGGGCGCGCTGGGCCGGGCGGTGATCAAGGTCTCGGCGGTCAAGCCGGAGAACCGGGTGGTGGAGGCCCCCGCGGCCGTCTTCGACAGCCAGGAAGACGTGCTGGAGGCGTTCAAGGCCGGGCAACTGGACCGCGACGTGATCGTGGTGCTGCGCTTCCAGGGCCCCAAGGCCAACGGCATGCCGGAACTGCACAGCCTGTCCCCGGCCCTGTCGGTGATTCAGGATCGGGGGTTCAAGGTGGCGCTGGTCACCGACGGCCGCATGTCGGGCGCCTCCGGCAAGACCCCCGCCGCCATCCACCTGAGCCCCGAGGCGCTGGACGGCGGCGCCCTGGCGAAGGTGCGCGACGGGGACGTGATCCGGCTTGACGCCGAGAACGGCGTGCTGACCGTGGTCGGGGCCGACGGCTTCGAGGACCGGGACCTGGCCCCACGCCCGCAGGCCTATGCCGACGGCTCGGCCTGGGGCTATGGGCGCGAGCTGTTCGCCGCGTTCCGCCATGTGGTGGGGGCGGCGGAGGACGGCGCCTCGGTCTGTTTCGACTTCGCGACCGGCGGACCGGCCCGCGCCGACACGCCGCCCGACCCCAACCTCGTTGACCGCACGGTGGACGCCTGATGATCCCGTCCAACACCGTCCGCACCGATGACCGCACTCTGCTGGTGGGCGACGTGGGCGGCACCAACGCGCGCTTCGCCCTCGCCCGCTGGACCGACGGCCGCCCGGTGCTGGAGCATCACGAGAGCTTCCTCGGCGCCGATTATCCGACCTTCCTTGAGGGCGTGCGGGCCTTCATCGACGGCTGCGAGGTCAAGCCCACGGGCGGGATCATCGCGGTGGCCGGGCCGGTCACCGACGGCGCCATCGACCTGACCAACTCGCCCTGGCAGGTGTCCGAGGCCGAGCTGGCGACCCTCGGTCTGAATCCCATCCGCCTGATCAATGATTTCGAGGCCCTGGCCTGGGGCGCGCCCATTGTTCCGGGCGACTGTCTGGAAAGCCTGGGCGGGCCGGCTCAGGGGGATCCGCACTCGGCCATCGCGGTGCTGGGCCCCGGCACGGGGTTCGGAGTCGCCGGGCTGGCGCGCGACATTCACGGCAATGAAATGGCCCTGCCGTCCGAGGGCGGCCACGCCTGTTTCGCGCCGGGAGACCCGGTCGAGGACGAGATCCTGCGCATCCTGCGCCGCCGCTACGACCGGGTGTCCATCGAGCGCCTGATCTGCGGGCCGGGCCTGCTGAACATGCACCGCGCGCTGGCCGAGATCGACGGACGCGAAAGCCACATCGACGATCCCGCCGAGATCACCCGCGCGGCGCTGGAGAATCCGAACAGCGTCTGCGGCGCCACCCTGGCCCGGTTCTGCGCCATCCTGGGCGCGGCGGCCGGGGACATCGCCCTGACCATGGGCTCGCGCGGCGGCGTCTACATCGCCGGGGGCATCGCCCCGCGCATCCTTCCCTTCCTGAAGACCAGCCCCTTCCGCACCCGGTTCGAGCGCAAGGGCCGGTTCAAGGACTATATGGCCGATATTCCCACCTGGGTGATCACCCACAAGCACGCCGCCCTGCTGGGCGCCGCCCGGGTCGCCTTCACGGAAGACTGACAGCCCTTTTCCCGCCAGCGCATTGCGTTATGTGTCGGGCATGGCCGTTTCCGACAGTCCGACCGAAGTCTTCAAGCGCGCGATCGCGCACGCCGCCCGCGCGCTGGCGGAGCAGCCGGACCTGGAGGTCGCGTTCGGGACCGACGGGCCAAAGGTGGTCGGCCAGACGCTGACCCTGCCCACGCCGCCGCGGGATCCTGCCGGCCCCGAGGCCCAGGTGCTGCGGGGCCAGGCGGACCGCATGGCCCTGCGGCTGGCCAACCACGACGAGGGGCTGAACGCGCGCCTGCGGCCCGCCGACACCTCGGCCGCCGAGGTGTTCGACGCGGTGGAGCAGACCCGCATCGAGGCGGTGGGCTCCACGGCGCTGAAGGGCGTGCGCGACAACATGAACGCGGCGCTGGTGTCGCGCCTGCACCGCATGGGCGCGGCCGCCGCCACCGAGGCGCAGCGGGTGCCCGTAGCCGAGGCGGTGGGTCTGCTGGTGCGCGAGCGCCTGACCGGAGAAACGGCCCCGGACGGGCTTAAGGCCATGGTGGACCTGGTCCGGGCGGACCTTGAGGCGCGGGCCGGCGACCAGCTGGACGCCCTGACGGCCCTCGCGGACGATCAGGCGGCGTTCGGTACGGCCCTAAAGGACGTGCTGCGCGCGCTGGATCTGGACCCCGGCGACGGACGCGGCGAGGACGCCTCGGACGATCCCGGCGAGGAGGAACCTGATCCGCAGGAGCCGGACGCGGCCGATGATCAGGACGAGGACGAAGCCGGCGGCGAGGGCGGCCAGTCCATGGAGGGCTCGGCCGACGACGCGGGCGCCGAAGAGGAACGCGAGACCCGCCCCGAGGGCGGTCGCCCGGACGGCGAGGCCGAGCCCGGCGACGGCGAGCCCGAACTGTCCGAGGGCGACCAGCCCCAGCGCCGCGCCAACGCCGACGACGGGAGGCCCACCGACGGCTACCGCGCCTTCACCACCGCGTTCGATGAGACCATCGGGGCGGAGGAGCTGTGCGACCCCAGCGAGCTGGCGCGGCTGCGGTCGCTGCTGGACCAGCAGCTGGTGCAGCTGTCCAGCATCGTGGCGCGGCTGGCCAACCGGCTGCAGCGTCGCCTCCTGGCCCAGCAGAACCGGTCGTGGATGTTCGATCTCGAGGAAGGGATGCTGGACACCGCGCGCCTGACCCGGGTGATCACCGATCCCACCGCCCCGCTCAGCTTCAAGGAAGAGAGCGAGAGCCCCTTCCGCGACACGGTGGTGACCCTGTTGCTGGACAACTCCGGCTCCATGCGCGGGCGACCGATCATGGTGGCGGCGGTGTGCGCCGACATCCTGGCGCGCACCCTTGAGCGGTGCGGCGTCAAGGTGGAGGTGCTGGGCTTCACCACCCGCGCCTGGAAGGGCGGCCAGTCCCGCGAGGCGTGGATCAGCGCGGGCAAGCCGCCCGAGCCGGGCCGCCTGAACGACCTGCGCCACATCATCTACAAGGCCGCCGACGCGCCCTGGCGCCGGTCCAAGAAGAACCTGGGCCTGATGATGCGCGAGGGCCTGCTGAAGGAGAACATCGACGGCGAGGCCCTGCTGTGGGCCCACGACCGTCTGCTGGCGCGCAGCGAGGCGCGGCGCATCCTGATGGTCATCTCCGACGGCAGCCCGGTGGACGACTCCACCCAGTCGGCCAATGCGTCCCTGTATCTGGACAAGCACCTGCGCGGGGTCATCGGCTGGATCGAGGAGCGGTCGCCGGTGGAGCTGCTGGCCATCGGCATCGGCCACGACGTGACCCGCTGGTACCGCAAGGCCCTGACCATCACCGACGTGGAGCAGCTGGGCGGGGCCATGACCGAGAAACTGGCCGAGCTGTTCGAGGCCGAGGCCCGACCGGCCCCGCAGCGCCGCCGCCGCGCGGCCTGATCCATCTCCAAAGAAAAACCGGCCGGGAGGTCGCCCTCCCGGCCGGTCTTCAGTCTCTCAGACGTCGGTGCGGATCAGTAGCGGACCCGCAGGGTCACGCCCCAGGTGCGCGGCGCGCCCAGGAAGGCGTTGTAGGTCTGGGTGTCGGTGGCCGGATCGTAGGGGATGCTGGCGAAAGCCGTCCCCTGCAGCGGCGCGTTGAACACCACCTGATAGTACTCCTCGTCGGTCAGGTTCTGGCCCCAGACCTCCAGCATCCAGCTGCGGTCTTCGGCGCCGAAGCCGATGCGGCCGTTCACCAGGGTCATGGCGTCCTGCATCTTGGCGGGCAGGAGGTCAGAGCCGGTGTTGAACTCCGAGGTGTACTTGGCCGACAGGTTGAAGCGACCCATCAGTCCGTTGCCCAGCGAGCGCTCATAGCTCATGCCGCCGGTCACCGACCATTCGGGGGCGAAGGACATCTGGGCGCCCGGCAGCAGGCTCAGAGGCCCGAAGCGCGCCGGGTTGATCAGGTCCGCGGCGGTGAAGTCGCCGTACTCGGTCTGGGCGTAGGTCACGCCGCCGGTCAGGCTCAGACCGTCGACCGGGGTGAACCACAGCAGGTCCATGTCCACGCCGGTGGAGTTCAGCTCGGGGATGGACTCAACCACGAAGGCGGTGCCCAGGAAGGTGTTGAGCTGGAAGTCCTCGAAGGTCTGGTCGAACAGGGTGGCGTTCAGCAGCAGCGTGCGGTTGAACAGGGTGGACTTGAAGCCCAGCTCCCAGCTGTCCACGGTTTCGGCCGGGAAGTAGAGCGAGGCGTCGGGCGTCACGCCGGTCTGGACACGGTCCAGGTTGTAGCCGGCGCCCTTGTAGCCGCGGGCGAACGAGCCGTAGACCATCAGGCTTTCGTTGAAGCGGTAGGCCGCCTTGAAGGTGCCGCTGAAGGCGTCCTCGGTGAAGCTCTCGCTGACCGCGCGGTTGTCGTAGAACGGGTTGGACCAGGGCAGGCAGAGCAGGCCGACCGCCGCAGCCGGCGTCGGCGAGGCGGAGCCCTGGTTGGCCAGGGCGCCCAGGCAGGCGGCGCCGTTGCCGTTGATGTTGTCCTGCTGGACGTGCAGGTCCTTCTCGTCCTGGGTCCAGCGCAGACCCAGGGTCAGCTCCAGCGCATCCGTCACCCGCCAGCTGTTGTTGGTGAAGATGGCGAAGGTCTCGGACGTCTGCGAATAGTGATCGTCCACCCCCTGGCCGACAATCTGGGTCGGGGCCAGGGCGTTCGGCGGCGCCAGGCCGGCGGCGCACAGCGGGTTGTAGCCCGACGGATCGGTGAAGCACTGGATCCGGCCCGGATTGGGCCCGCCCAGGGCGGCCGGCACCGTCGCCGTAAGCAGGAACGACTGGTACAGATTGTAGTCGCTGCCGAGGAAGTAGCTGTCGTCGCGGGCCAGGTTCTCGCGGGCGTAGAAGCCGCCGACCAGCCAGTCGAAACGATCCGTCGACCCGGCCAGACGCAGCTCCTGGCTGAGCTGGTCGATGCCGAAGCCGAAATTGCCGTCCTGGTTGCGGTAGATCAGGTCCGCGCCGGTGAAGTCCACGTCCATGCCGTTGACCGATTCCCAGGACCGCCAGGCGGTCACAGAGGTCACGGTGGCGTTCCAGGCCTCGATGTCGGCGTTGATCTCGGCCGAGAAGCCGTAGTCCTCGACTTCCTGGCCGGTGTCACGGTTGGAATAGGCCGTGCGCGAATAGGGCACGAAGTCATAGCCGGGCGCGGGGCCGAAGCTGCCGCCCGTCACCGGGGCGGCCTGACCCTGACCCGTGGCCAGGGCGTTGATGAAGCCGAAGGTCGGCCCGACGCGGATCTGGGAGGCGACGCAGCAGAACTCGTCGCGCTTGGTGTAGTCGGCGATGATGCGGATCGAGGCCAGGTCGCTGGGCAGGATCAGCAGCTGGCCGCGGACGGTCCAGAAGTCCTGCGTCTGGTCTTCGGTCAGGGTGCGCGGGCCGTCGCCGGTGTCCACGTCATAGAAGCCGTCGCGCTGGCGGGTGGCCATGTACAGGCGACCGGCGATGTTCTCGCTCAGCGGGCCGGTGGCCGAGGCGGAGACGCCCCAGGCGCCGAAATCGCCGCCGGTCAGCTCGCCTTCAAAGCCGGGCTGGAAGGACGGGGCCTCGGTGATGATGTTGATGACGCCGGCCGAGGTGTTCTTGCCGAACAGGGTGCCCTGCGGGCCCTTCAGGACCTCGATGCGGGACATTTCGCCCAGATCGCCGAAGCCGACGCCGTTGCGGGGGCGGTAGACGCCGTCGATGACCACGCCGACCGAGCTTTCCAGACCGGGGTTATCGCCCACGGTGCCCACGCCGCGGATCCGGGCGGTGGTGATGGTCTCGGACGTGGTCGAGGTGACGGTCAGACCCGGCGTCAGGATCTGCATGTCCTTGATGTCGCGAACGCCCGCGTCCTCGAGCACCTGCTCCGAAAGCGAGGTGACGACGATCGGCACGTCCTGCAGGCTCTGTTCCCGCTTCTGCGCGGTGACGATGATTTCGTCGACCGACGTCACCTCCTGGGCGGCGGCGCCGGTGGCGGCGACTGCAGCCAGAACGATGGCTGAAGCGGACGTGGTGAGAAGTTTATTGAAGCGCATGGAGCAACCCCCGGCTCTTGAGGCCCGACGTCCGGTGTGGACGTCGCGGCGTTTCCTGGTCCCTGCGACCCCGGTTCTACGTGGAACACGGGGTTCGTCACTCAACGACTAGTCCAACCCATGAAACGCGACAATAAGTCCCGTCGCATTTCCGCCTTGAAACCTGCCGGTGTGACGCGAAAGTGACAGAAAATCGTTACCCAAGGTCAATATTGGCAAGGGTTTCCGGCGTTTTCACACCCTCCCTGCCGGCCCGGCCGGCCTGTTCACGACGACGCCGCCAGGCTGAGCACCGTGAGAGAATCACCGATCCGAGCGCCGCCGACGCCAGCGAGCCCGTCAGAACCCCCAGCTTGACCTCGGCCTGGACCGGCGAATCCACCGCGCCCGGGAAGGCCAGGGCGCCGATGAACAGGCTCATGGTGAACCCCACCCCGCACAGCAGCGAGACGCCGTAGATCTCGATCCAGGCAGCGTTGGACGGCCGCTTGCCCAGACGGGTCATCACCGTGATGACCGTGGCGATCATCACCCCGGCCTGTTTGCCGAGGAAAAGCCCTGCGGCGATCCCCAGGGCCACCGGCGACAAAAGCCGGTCGATGGACAGTCCCTCGAACGAGAACCCGGCCTTGGCGAAGGCGAACAGCGGCAGCACGCCGAAAGCCACCCACGGGTGCAGCACCTCCATGGCGCTTTTGAGCGGGCTGCGCCGACCCTCGACCCGAGGATTGATGGGCACGATGCAGGCGAAGGCCACCCCCGCCAGCGAGGTGCTGAGCTGCGCCTCCACGGAGAAGTGCCAGACCCACAGAAATCCCAGGGTCCAGAGAGGCGCGCCCAGACGCCCCTGCCGGGCCAGGGCCCCCAGCCCGATCAGCCCGCCCAGCGCCCAGGCCAGGGGAACCGCCTGCACGCCTTCGCTGAAAAAGGCGCCGATGATCAGGATGGCGCCCAGATCATCGACGATGGCCAGGGTCAGCAGGAAGATGCGCAGGGACGCCGGCAGCCCGCGCGCCACCAGGGCGAAGATGGCCACGGCGAAGGCGATGTCCGTGGCCACCGGCACAGCCCAGCCGGATGTTGGCCCCCCCGTCCATTCGGCGATCTTCAGATAGACCAGCGCCGGGGCGATCATGCCGCCCGCCGCCGCCAGCACCGGCGCGGCCAGCTTGCGTGGGTCCGACAGCTCACCTTTGAGAATCTCGTGCTTGATCTCCAGACCCACGATCAGGAAGAACAGGGCCATCAGCCCTTCCTTGATCCAGTCCGCGATGGTCAGGCGCACGGTGAAATCGCCGATGCTGATCGGCAGATACGACTTCAGCGCCGCGAAATAGTCGGCCGCCCAGGGCGAGTTCGCCACGATCAGCGCCGCCAGCGCCGCCAGCCCCAGCACCGAGCCCGAGGTCGTCTCGGTCTTCAGAAAATCAAGCGTAATCCGCCGCGCCATGACCCATCCCCCAATGGTTGCTCGTGACGGAGCCTTGCGCCGCACCCCCTGTGCGCGCACCTAGCCCCCATGCCCGTTCTAGATGCCTACCGCCCCCGACCCGCGTTCTTTCAACTGGGAGACGAGTTCGGCGACGCCGTGGAACCGGCCGACTTCCCCCGGCACATAACGCGGTTTCGTAACAATCGCGCGGCGGCGACGCTGGGGCTGGAGGATCTGACCGACGGCGAGTGGACCGACGCCTTCGCCCGGTTCACGCCCCTGCCCGGCCAGCCCGGACCGGTGGCCATGCGCTATCACGGCCATCAGTTCCGCACCTACAACCCCGACCTGGGCGACGGGCGCGGCTTTCTGGCGGCCCAGGTGCTGGAGGCCGGGAGCGACCGCCTGCTGGATCTGGGCACCAAGGGGTCGGGCCAGACGCCCTGGTCGCGCGGCGCCGACGGGCGGCTGACCCTGAAGGGCGGGGTGCGCGAGGTGCTGGCCCCGCTGATGCTGGAGGCGCTGGGCGTGCCGACGAGCCGACCGTTCAGCCTGATCGAGACCGGAGAGCAACTGACCCGCCACGACGAGCCCTCGCCGACGCGGTCGGCGGTGCTGGTGCGGCTGGGCCACAGCCACGTGCGCTTCGGCACCTTCCAGCGGGCGGCGTATCTGGAGCGGCGCGACCAGATCGAGACCCTGATGGCGCATGTGCGGGCGCACTATCACCCGCAGGTGGCCGAGGGCGACGCGCCGGGCCTGCTGGCGGCGGTGGTGGAGGCGTCGGCCAAGCTGACCGCCCGCTGGATCGCCGCGGGCTTCGTGCACGGGGTGCTGAACACCGACAATCTGAACATGACGGGCGAGAGCTTCGACTATGGCCCGTGGCGGTTCCTGCCGCACTACGAGCCCGGCTTCACGGCCGCCTATTTCGACCAGACGGGCCTGTACGCCTTCGCGCGCCAGCCCGAGGCCGTGTTCTGGAACCTGACCCAGCTGGGCGGCGCCCTGCGCATGGTGGCGGACGCCGAGCCGCTGACCGACGCCCTGAACGGCTTCGGCCCGGCCTACATCCGGCATCTGCGCGCGGCGTTCCTGATGCGGCTGGGGGTGAGGAGTCTGGGCGAGGCGGCGGACCAGCGGCTGGCGGACACGACCCTGGCGCTGCTGCGCGAAGGGGGCGAGGCGCTGCGCTGGGAGCCGCTGTTCTTCGACTGGTTCGCCGGCTTCGCCTCATCCGAGCGCGCCCTGCGGGGCCCGCGCGCGAAACTGTATCAGGGCGAGGCCTTCGACGCCTTCCGCTTCGCCCTGTTCGAGCATGAGCCCGACCGACCCGAGAGGCTGGAGCACCGGGTGTTCCGGGAAGACGAGCCCGAGGAGATGCTGATCGATGAGGTGGAGGCCCTCTGGGCCGCCATCGCCGAGCGCGACGACTGGGCGCCGTTCGAGGACAAGCTGGCCCGCATCGAGGCGTGGCGTCAGGCGCTGGACTTCTGACGGGTCAATCCCCGACCAGCATCCCCCATCGCACCGGATGGGCCTTCTTGCCCAGGGCCACCGCCAGCGGGGGGCGGGCGAACAGGCCGGCGAAGGCCGGGTCGCGCACGTTCAGCCCGCCGGCGTAGGCGCCGAAGGCGGGCAGGATCAGGCGCTCGCCGTCGGTGACGAAGCATCGCCGCCGCACCGACCCGGCCGCCCCCTTCACCCGCGCGCAGGGGTGCAGGTGCCCGGCCGCCTCACCGGGCGTGGGACCGGGGCTGGGCTCGTGGCGCAGAACCAGTTTCGACAGGCCGATCTCCACCGCCGTTTCGCCCGCCAGATCACCGGAGCCGTCCGGGTCGTGGTTGCCGGTGATCCATAGCAGGGTCGTGCGGCGGGCCAGACCCGCGATGCGGTCGCGGTCGTCCGGCGCGATGCGGGTGGTCGCCGAGCCGTCATGCAGGGTGTCGCCCAGCAGCACGGTCACGCGCGGGTCCAGGGCCTCGATCTCGGCCTGCAGCCGATCCAGGGTCTCGCGGGTGTCGTAGGGCGGCAGCATCTGGCCCCGGGCGGCGTAGGCCGAGCCCTTCTCAAGGTGCAGGTCCGCGACCACCAGGGCGCGCTCGCCCTCCAGCCACAGGGCGCCGGAGGGGCGCATCACCACCTCGGCGTCATTCACCGCCATGACCGCCGATCCGCACGCCCGCTGCTGAACCCGCCACGCCGTCACGCCATGGCCTCTTCGATCAGGGCCGCCTGCTCCAGCATCATCTCGGCGGCCGAGGAGCCCGGCGCGCGCTCGCGGCCGATCTCCATCATGGCCGGCACGGCGAAGGGCGAAACCCGCTCCAGCCGCTGGACCCGGATGCGGCCCCGGATGCGGGCCAGAAGCTCCCCCAGCCGGGCCACGTCCAGCAGACCCCGCGCCGCGTCCGCCCGCGCGCATTGCAGCAGCAGGTGGTCCGGATCGTGGCGACGCAGGGTGTCGTAGATCAGGTCCGCCGAGAACGTCACCTGACGGCTGTTCTTCTCGTGGCCCGGCATGCGGCGCTCGATCAGCCCGGCGATCAGGGCGCAGTCCTTGAAGGTGCGCTTCATCATGAAGCTCTCGTCCAGCCAGGTTTCCAGATCGTCGCCCAGCATGTCCTGTTCGAACAGGGCGTCGAAATCGAGGTCGTCCATGGACTTCACCGACCAGATGGCCAGCATGTAGTCGTTGGCCACATAGCCGATGGGGCCGACTCCCGCCCGGTCCAGTCGCCGGGTCAGCAGCATGGCCAGGGTCGAGTGGGCGATGCGCCCCTCGAACGGATAGGCCACCATGAAATGGCGGTTGCCCCGCGCGAAGGTTTCGATCAGCAGGTCGTCGATGCCCGGCAGGCTGGAGTGGTCACGCTGGGCCTGCAGCCACTCCTGCACGTCGGCGGGCAGGACGGCCCAGGACGACGGGTCGCTCATCATCCGCCGCACGCGGCTGGCCAGGAAGGTGGACAGGGGGAATTTCGACATGCCCCAGCTGGGCACCTTGGGCTCCTTGTCCGCCGCGCGGGTGACGATGGCGTTGGTTCCCTCGATGCCCATGAAGCGCCAGATCTCGCCGCCGAAGACGAAGGTGTCGCCGGGCGTCATCTGTTCGAAGAACCACTCCTCGGCTTCGCCGATCTTGCGGCCCGAGCCGTGACGACCGGGCAGGCGCAGGCTCAGGGTCTGGGCGGTGATGATGGCGCCCACGTTCATGCGGTGGCGCCGCGCGGTCTCCTCGTTGCGCACCCGCCAGAGCCCATCCTGCCCCCGCACGATGCGGCGGAAGCGGTCGTAGGATTTCAGGGCGTAGCCGCCGGTGGAGACGAAATCGACCACCCGCTCCCAGTCCTCCCAGGACAGGTCGGCATAGGGCGCGGCGCGGCGTACCTCGTCGTACAGGGCCTGAAGATCGAAGGGCTCGGAACAGGCGCAGCCCATGACGTGCTGGGCCAGCACGTCCAGCGCGCCGACGCGGATCGGCTCGCCGTCCAGCGCATTCTCGGCCACCGCCTCCACCGCCGCCTGACACTCCAGCATCTCGAAGCGGCTGGCGGGCACCAGAATGGCCCGCGAGGGCTCGTCCAGCCGGTGATTGGCCCGGCCGATGCGCTGGACCAGCCGCGACGAGCCCTTGGGCGCCGCCAGCTGGATCACCAGATCGACCGCGCCCCAGTCGATGCCAAGATCGAGGGTGGAGGTGCAGACCACGGCCCGCAGCTCGCCCCGGGCCATGAGGGCCTCCACCTTGCGGCGCTGCTCGGCCGACAGGCTGCCGTGGTGCAAGGCGATGGCCAGCCCGTCCTCGTTCAGCCGCCACAGCTCCTGAAAGGCGAACTCGGCCTGCCAGCGGGTATTGACGAAGATCAGGGTGGTGGTCGCCGTCTTGATGGTCTCATAGACCTCGTCCATGGCGTGCTGGGCGGTGTGACCGGCCCACGGCACCCGGTTCTCGGACAGCAGCACCTCCATGACCGGCGGCGCGCCGGGACGGCCCAGCACCAGATCGTCGCCCCGGTCCGACAGCCAGCCGCGCACCGCCACGGGATCATCCACCGTCGCCGACAGACCCACGAACCGCGCGTGGGGCGCGAACTGCCGCAGCCGCGCCAGCCCCAGCGACAGCAGGTCCCCGCGCTTGGAGCTGTGGATGGCGTGGATTTCGTCCACCACCACGCAGCGCAGGTCCGCGAAATAGCCCCGCGCGCCCTCCCAGGCGCAGAACAGGGCCAGCTGCTCCGGCGTGGTCAGCAGGATGTCCGGAGGCGTGACTCGCTGGCGCTGCTTGCGCGCCTGACCCGTGTCGCCGGTGCGGGACTCCACCACGATGGGCAGGTCCATCTCGCGCACCGGGGTCATCAGGTTGCGCTCCACGTCCACCGCCAGCGCCTTCAGCGGCGAGATGTAGAGGGTGTGGACGCCTTTGGGGCCGTTGCGGGGGCCCCGTTCCGCCAGGTCGATCAGGCTGGGCAGGAAGCCGGCCAGGGTCTTGCCGCCGCCGGTGGGCGCCACCAGCAGCACATCGGCATCCTCGCGCCCCTTGGCCACCATGGCCAGCTGGTGATCGCGCGCGCTCCAGCCCCGCCCGGCGAACCAGTCGGCGAAGCGGGGCGGCAGCAGCCTGTCGGGCGACGGCGTTTGAGCGGACGAAATGGCGACGCTTCCTCAAGGGATTACCCCTCACCTCTTAGCGGCGTTCCCGTTCCGTTTCACCTGCCTTGTGGATCACCCGTGCGCCCGCATCGCCGCAGCCAGCTCATCGGCCATCACCCTCTTCAGCCGGTCGGGCGCCAGGATGCGCACGCGCTCGCCCCAGGTGAACAGGTGCCAGGCCAGTTCGCGCATGCCGCTGGCGGTGAAACGCACGATCACCGAGCCGTCCGGCTGGTCCTCCAGCGTCTGGGTCGGGTGCCAGCGCCAGGCCCGGGCCTCCGCCGCGCCCTCGGCGGTCACGTGCAGGGCCACGTCCTCCACATCGTCCTGATAGATGCCGAACGAGCGATTGGCGAAGGCGGCCAGATCGAAGCCCTCGGGCGGGCGGGCGGTCTGGTCCAGCGCCTCCACCGCGCTCATGCGGTCCAGCCGGAAGGTCTGGACCTTCTGCGTGCCCAGATCGGCGGCCACCAGGTAGTTGGCGCGGCCGAACATCAGGCCGCAGGGCGCCACCGTGCGACGGCGCGCCTCGGCGCCCGGCCGGCTGTAGATGAAGCCCAGCGCCCGCTCGGCCAGCACCGCGCTGCGGATGGCCGCCAGCATGGCCTCGTCCGCAGTGGGGCGGGGACCGGCCTGCACCGCAATGGTCTCGGCCCGCACCAGCGCCTCCAGATCGGGGGCCAGCCGGTTCAGGGTCGTGGAGCGCACCGCTGACTTGATCTTGCGCTCAAGGCTTTCGAGGGCCGCAGCCCGAACCGGCTCGTCGGCCCGGCGCAGGGCCAGGGCGGCGCGGTTCAGCTCCACCAGCTCGGTGGTGGTGGGCGCCTGCTCGAAGGCGGACAACCCGCCCCGGATGCGCCAGCGCTTGGTGGGCGGATCCGACACCTCCTCGGCGCCGGGGAACAGCATCAGCACCGCGTCGCGCAGGCGCTCGGCGGTGCGGCGGCCCACGTCCAGATCGCGGGCCATGTCGTCCAGGGTCAGGCCCTCGGCGCTGCCGGCCATGCGGCGGGCCAGTTCGATGACTACGGCGGCCTTGTCGTGTCGCATTTCGTCTACGTCCGATTTTGACGCAACACTGTCATAGGGTGGTTTCATCGGCAAGACGCCGCAGAGATTTCCGAAGGACCCCGTCATGGCCAGCCAGATCGCCGCCCGCTACGCTCCCGCCCGCGCCGTCAACGACGCCCGCTATCTGATCGTGCCATGCGAGGCCGAGGGCTGCGCCGACCTGGCGGTGATCTGGGACCGGCTGGAGGAACAGGTTGTGGACGTGATCGACGCCGCCGCCGGACGCTATACGGACGAGGACGCCCTGTGGGACGAGTTCAAGGCCGAAACCTTCCGTCCGGCCCGGCCTTCGCGCCAGTGGCGCGCCGCCGCCTGAACCCCTCGGCGAACGGATCGCGCGGGCGGTCTTGAACCGGAATGGCAGGCCCTATATAGGCGCGTCTCTCTTGACCACGCGCCCGGCTCCGGGCGTCTCCGGCGGCTGGGTAGCTCAGGTGGTTAGAGCGATGGATTCATAACCCATAGGTCGGCGGTTCGATCCCGCCCCCAGCCACCACGCTTCCCGGCAATCGACGGCATCTGGAACAGGCGCGCCCCCATCCGGCGCGGCTCCCCCGGCTACGCCCACAGCCAGACTGCGGCAGCGGTGTACGCGGCTATGCCGAGCGTCAGGTTGAACGGGAAGGTGATCGCCAGGGAGGCGGTCACGAACACGCCGGGGTCCGCGCCGGGCGCCGCCAGCCGCATGGCGGCGGGCACGGCGATGTAGGACGCCGAGCCCGCGAGGATGGTCAGCAGGGCGGCGTTGCCGACGTCCAGTCCCACGATACGCGCCGCCGCCAGCGCCACGGCGGCGGACAGCAAGGGGAAGCCCACGGCGAAGGCGACGACGCCCGGCGACAGCTTGCGCCCGCCCTCCATCAGACGGCGCGCAGCGATCAGACCAATGTCCAGCAGGAAGACGCACAGGGCGCCCTGGAACAGCGGCCCGACGAACAGCTCCAGACGCGCCATGCCGGGCTCGCCGGAGATCAGGCCGACCAGGAAGCTGCCCAGCAGCATCACCGTGGCCGCGCCCACGAACACTTCCCTCAGGATCGTCCTGCGCCGTCCCGGCTCGCCACGGCCCGCGCCGTTCAGGAGGATCAGGGCGGTCAGGATCGCGGGCGTTTCCATCAGCGCCAGCACCGCCGCCATGTAGCCCCCATAGGGCAGGCCGAGGGCGTCCAGATGCTGCTGTCCCGCCGCGAAGGTGACCACCGACACCGACCCGTAGGTCGCCGCCAGTGCGCAGAGGGTCGCGCGATCCAGCGTGGCCATCCGCTTCAGGACGACGAACGCAACAAGCGGCATGAGGGCGCTGAGGGCGACGCCGATGGCGCCGGCGGCCAGAAAATCGCCGTTGAAACCCGCGATGCGCGCCTCCACCCCGCCTTTGAAGCCGATGCACAGCATCAGATAGAGGGACAGCGCCTTGGCGACCGGCTCGGGGATGGCGAGGTCCGAGCGCGCGAACGCGGCCGCCGCCCCGACAAAGAAGAACAGGATCGCGGGGGAGGTGAGCAGAGCAAGGCTGGTGGAAAGGTCAGGCATGGGTGGACCGCTGTTGGGGGAGGTCCGCCCGAGTGGCCTCGACCGTCGCCACGATCCAGTTTATTGATGTGATACAACCCATAACGGATGCTAATGTCATGACAGACCGCGCGGTCAATCTGGACATCGACCTCCTTCGCGCCTTCGTCGCGGTTGTTGAAACCGGCAGCTTCACGCGCACGGCCGCCCTGCTCGGCCGGACCCAGCCTGCGGTCAGCCTGCAGATTCGCCGGCTTGAGGATCAGCTGCGATCGCCCCTGTTTGATCGGGGCGGCAAGGGCGTCGGGCTCACCACAGAGGGGGCCGCGCTGCTGCCCCAGGCGCGCAGGCTGTTGCGGTTGAATGACGAGATCGTCTCGACGCTGGGCGAGGGCGACCTGGAGGGCGAGGTGCGGTTCGGCGCCCCCGAGGACGTCGCCACGATGCACCTGCCCGGCATTCTCGGCGCCTTTGCGCGCAGCCATCCGCGCATCAGGCTCTCGGTGACCTGCGACTACACCGCAAACCTGCTGGATCAGATGTCACGCGGCATGCTCGATCTGGTGCTGATCAAGCGGGAGCCGGTGGGACCGGAGCTGGGGGTTCGGGTCTGGAGCGAACCGCTGGTCTGGGTGGCCCTGGACGCCTCGATCATCGAGTCCTCGCCCCTGCCGCTGATCATCGCGCCCGCGCCGGACATCTACCGCAAGCGGGCCCTGGGCGCCCTGACCGAGGCCGGCGTCTCGTTCCGCGCCGCCTTCACCTCGCCCAGCCTCGCCGGTCAGATGGCGGCCCTGCGGGCAGGCCTCGGGGTCGGCGTGCTCCCCGCCGCCATGGCGCCGCGGGATCTGACGGTGATCGGGCGTCCGCTCCCCGCCCTGACGGATAGTGAGATCGCCCTGGTGTCGGCCCGGGGCGCGGCCGGGCCCGCCGCCCTGCTCGCCCAGGAAGTGCTGCGCTCTCTGGAGCGCGGCCCGGCGGCCGCATGACGCCGGCTTATGGGACGCATCACGGCTTCTGATTGGAAAATTCCGCACATCACGGACACTGTGTCTGAGCGGCCCGGGCCCCTCTGACGATCGCATCGATCGTGATGTCGGACCGCATCGGGTGCGCTCGATGAAGGGTCCGGCGGTTCCTGCCCATCGAACACGACGGCTTCGGCTTCGAGCGCTCCCCATCAGAGAAGGAGAGGCTCAATGACTACTGTGTTGGCGCGCCGGCTGCAGGGCCTTCACGCCTTGCTGGAGATGGCGCTGCGAGACGAACGGTCGCGCCCCAGCCCCGACGACCGCACCGTCGCGCGCATCAAGAAGAAGAAGCTGGCCGTCAAGGACCGGCTCGCGGTCTTTGACTCGCATCCGACGCCGTCTGCGTTGCGCTGACGCCCGAAGGGTCGGCGGGCGCCCCCTCCCCGCCGACCCGATGGCCCCCCTTCGACATCCGCGTCCCGGCGCGGCATCAGACCAGAGCCCGGCATGACCCAGCACCCGGACGACCCCCTGATGGCGGGCTACCGGCGCTTTCGCGCCACGGTCTGGCCCCGGCAGGCCCACCGATACGCCCGGCTCGGCCGGCGGCGTCAGCAGCCGGCCACGGCCGTCATCGCCTGCTCGGACGCCCGCATCGACCCGCAGACCATCTTCGACGCCGGGCCCGGCGAACTCTTCGTCATTCGCAACGTGGCCGGGCTGGCGCCGGAGTACGCCCCGGACGGCGGGTGTCACGGCACCAGCGCAGCGCTCGAATACGCCGTGAAGATCCTCAAGGTCAGACGGATCGTCCTGCTGGGACATGACCGCTGCGACGGTATTCACGCGATGATCCACGGCCCCGTGCGCGAGGCTCCCGACTTCCTGGGGCCATGGGTGGATATCGCAGAGCCGGTGATGTGGCCGATGCCCGAACAGGGCGCCGGCGAATCCTTCGAGGCGGCCATCGAGGACGCCGTGCTGCGCCAGTCGCTGGCCAACCTGAGAACCTTTCCCTGGATAGGAGACGCGGAAAAGTCCGGTCGGCTATCCCTGTCGGCATGGAAGTTCAGCATCGCCGACGGCCGTCTGACGACGGTCTAGGCGAGGCCGCCTCAACCCGGCATAAGGCGCGGATCACCTGCCATCCCGGCGCCACGCCGTCATCGCCCGCCCCCGCGAGAGGTCCTGTTCCGCAATGCTGTCCAACGCCCTTGTCCTGCTGCTTGGTCTGGTCCTGCTGATTGCAGGCGGCGACGTCCTGGTGCGCGGCGCGGTCCGGATCGCGGAGAGACTGCGGCTGTCGCCGATGCTGATCGGCCTGACGGTGGTGGGCATGGGCACCTCCATGCCCGAACTGGCCGCCAGTCTGCAGGCCAGCCTTGTGGGATCGCCGGGCATCGCCCTCGGCAACATCGTCGGATCGAACATCGCCAACTCGCTGCTGATCCTCGGCGCCGCCGCCCTGATCGCTCCGATCGCGGTCAACCCGCGGACGCTGTGGCGCGACGGCGGGGTGGGCCTGCTGGCGGCTCTGGCCCTGGCGGCAGCGGGGGCGACGGTGGGTCTGTCGCGCGAAGCCGGCCTGGCGTTCCTGGTCGCCATGGCGGCCTACATCTTCTACGCCTATCGCCAGGAACGCCTGGGGGCGTCGCACAGCGCCGCCTATGACCGGGGCGTGGCGGCGGACCAGGTCGACCGGGACCTGGTGGCCCAGGACCACCCCCGCGGCCGCCTGTCCGTGGCCCTTCTGCTGTTCGGCGCCGGCCTGGCGCTCATCGTCGCCGGCGGGGCCTTGCTGGTGAACGCCGCCGTCGGCATCGCCGAAACCCTGGGCGTCAGCGACACGGTGATCGGTCTGACCATCGTCGCGGTGGGCACGTCCCTGCCGGAGCTGGTGACCTCCGCCGTCGCGGCCTGGCGCAAGCAGGGCGACATCGCCCTGGGCAATGTGCTGGGCTCCAACATCTACAACATTCTGTTCATCGGCGGCGTCACCGGCGCAATCGCCCCCACCCAGGTGCCCGCCGGGATCATGGCCTTCGACATCTGGGCGCTGGTCGCCGTGTCGCTTGTGGTGATGCTCTTCGCCTTCTCGGGCCGGCGATTGAGCCGGCGGGAGGGCGGCCTTCTCGTGGTCGCCTACGGAGGGTACGTCGCCTACACGGCTGGCCTGTTCTGACGACCGGCCGTCCGGTTGCCGCCGGCAAGGGGGCAGCCGAAGGGCCGGCTCGTGTTGAACAATCCGTTTTCGTGCCGCATGTCGGATTTCGGGGGCTGGATCGTCTCATGAATAAGGCAGGGACCCATGGCGACGCTCGCGGACATTCTCAGGAAGGCACGGCGCGCCGTCATCCGGCAGGGTGTCGCCGATCATGATGCGGATGACCTGGTGCACGAGGCGTTTCTGAAGGTGGAGCAGTATCAGCGGGGCCATGCGGTCCGCAGCCAGGAGGCGCTGCTCGTTCGGGCGGCGGTGAACCTTTCCATCGACCGCCACCGTCATCGGGGACGCATGCCGATGGCCGACGGCGCCGAGCTGCACGAGATCGCCGACACCGCGCCGGATCCCGCCCGGATTCTGGAAGCGCGGGCCCGGCTGCAGCAGGTGGCCGCGGATCTGGCGCAACTGCCCGAGCGCACCCGCCGCATCCTGCTGAAACGTCGCCTTGAGAACATGAGCTACGCCGAGATCGCCGCCTCGGAGGCGATGACCGTGGCCGCTGTGGAAAAGACCGTCGCCCGCGCGACCCTGCAGCTTATGAACGGGAGGACAGCGTCGTGAGCCGCACCCTGTCCGCCCACAGCATCGAGGCCGAAGCCGCCGCATGGATGGCGCGCCTGCACGGCGATCCGGATGATGGCGCGCGTGACGCCCTGGACGCCTGGCTGGCCGAGGACCCCGCCCATGCGGCGGCGTTCGAGCGCGCCAGTGAAATCTGGGCCATCCTGCCGCGCGCCGCCCGCAGCACCGGGGACGAGGCCCGCCTGCTGGCCGCGCCGGAGCCTAAACCGAAGCTGCGGACCCCGCTGGCCGTCGCCGCCTCGCTGGTGCTCGGCCTGGGCGTGCTGTGGTGGTCGCTGGGCGGCGTCGGCGACTATGTGACCCGGCCCGGCGAGCAGCAGGTGGCCACCCTCGGGGACGGCAGCCGCATCGCCCTGAACACAGACACCCGGGTCGATGTGAACTTCAACGCGGACCGGCGCCACATCACCCTGGACCGGGGCGAGGCCATGTTCGAGGTCGCCCACGACGCCGATCGCCCCTTCGTGGTGATCGCCGGCGACACGCGGGTCGAGGCGCTGGGCACCGTCTTCACCGTCCAGCGGACCCGGGATGAGGTGATCGTCACCCTGATCAAGGGCGAGGTGGCCGTCACCCGCACCGGCGCGGAGCCGGGCGGGGCGACGGAGACGCCCATGCTGCTGCAGCCGGGCGAACGGCTGACCGAACCGAAAGCCGGCCCGGCCCGGATCGAGCCCGCCTCGGTGGAGGCGGCGACTGCCTGGCGGCGGGGCCAGACCGTCTTCCGCGAGACCCCGCTCGGCGCCGCGGTCACGGAGCTCAACCGATACGGCGGGCCGCAGGTGGTGATCGATGATCCGCGGGTGGCGGCCTTGCCCATATCGGGCGTGTTCACCACCAACGCCCCGGACTTCGCCCAGGCCGTCGCAGATCTGCACGGCCTCAACGTCGAGCGGGAGGGGGACACCCTGCACCTGAAACGCTGATTGACGGGTCGGTGATTTTTTTGTGTCGCAACCGTGTCGGGTTTGCGGCGAAACGTCGTCTACCTAGTGGGAGCCATGCATCGCGCTCCCCAAGGGGGACACATGTTTTCACGTCATCTCGCCGCCCTGGCCGTCAGCGCCAGCACGCTCGTTCTGGCCGCCCACGCGCAGGCGCAGGCGCTCTACGAATTTGATCTGCCGGCCCAGCCGCTCGAAGCGTCGCTCCGGGCCATCGCGTCCCAGACCAGCACCAATGTGGTGTTCGCCGGCGATCAGGTCAGCGGCAAGACCGCGCCCGCGCTGCGCGGCAGCCATTCCCCCGAAGCCGCCTATCGCGCGATCCTGCGTGGCTCCGGGATGAGGCTGGGCGTCACGGACGGCGGGTCGTTCGTGGTGAGCGCGGCGACGACGGGCCAGAGCGCTGCGCGGGGCCAGGGCGCCCTGATCGGCCAGGTGTCCATCGCCGACGGCGCGCGCAGTCCCGACGGCGCCCTGGTGCGCATCGTCGAGACCGGTCAGACCACCAGTGTCGATCAATTCGGCAGCTTTCGTTTTCCCTCGCTCAGGGCCGGCAACTATACGGTCGAAATCTCCTTTCTGGGCTACGATCCGCTCATCGAGACGGTGACCGTCCCGGCCGGGGGGTCGCAGCTTCAGAACTTCACCCTGGGCCAGGGCTACGCCACCTCGGTCGACGAGGTGGTCATCTTCGGCTCGCGCAGCGCGCGCGCCAACGCCCTCAACCTCCAGCGCACGGCCGAGAACAGCGCGGACGTGATTTCGGCGGACGAGCTGGGCAATTTCACCGGCACGACCTTTTCCGAAGCCCTGCGTCGGGCGCCGGGGATCTCGTTCCAGCGCAACGCAGTGACCGGCGACGGCACCAATGTGATCGTGCGCGGGCTTGAGCCCGACATGAACGCGATCCAGTTCAACGGCTTGAACCTGCCGGTCGGCAACGGCGTGGGTCGCTCGGCCGATCTGTCGAACCTGCTGGCGGATTCCGTCAGCCAGATCACGATCAACAAGTCCCTGCTGCCCAGCCATGACAGCGCGGGCACCGGCGGCCTGATCGAGATCGAGACCATGTCGCCGCTGGACCGCCCGCGTCGCTATGCCAATTTTCTGGTTGAAGCTGACCGCACGCCTGACGACTTCGGCGACGACTTCCTCGCCTCCGGCACGGTCGCGGGCACGTTCGGCGACAATTTCGGCCTCAGCGCCTCGGTGCAGTACCGCGCCCAGAGCACCCGCTCGATCGCCTATGACGCGGGCAGCAACGGCGGGCGGATGAGGTTCGGTCGGTATCTGCCGGCGGACCTGCTGGCTGTGGACGGCGCCGGCGATCCGATCCCCGTTCTGGACGCCATCGACCCGCTGTCGAACTTCCCGTTCCTGTCGGGTGAAGACCAGGCCTACCCCACCGGTCTGGTCACCAGCTTCTTTCACGACGAGACCGAGACCCTGGCCGGGACCCTCTCGGCTGAATGGCGGATCGCCAGCCACACCAACCTGAAGTTCGACTATCAGCACGCCGAAACGCGGACCGATTTCTTCTCCCTGTCCGACACCTTCTCGACCAACTCCGAATATGTGGTCGTGCCGGGCGAGACGAATCCGATGCTGATGCTGGATCTGGATCCGGGGAACGAGGGCATCTCACGGTCGCAGGACTACAGCTACGATCGTGATGTCCGGAAGATCACCGACACCTTCAGCCTCAATGGCCGGACCACCCTGGGCTCATTCGAGTTCAACTATCTGGCCGGCTATGCGCACGGCACGGAACGGCATCCCGCCAGCTTCGGCCTGCAGCTGCGCATGCCCGAATCCGACGCCAGCGCCGACCTGTTCCTGCCGGAAGCGGTGGACCCGGAGACGGGGGTCATCCACACGGGCTTCGGACCGCGCAGCGGCAGCGGCATCCCCCTGCCTCTGCTCAGCAGCGAAGGCTGGGATCTGGTCAATGACCCGTCGGCCTTCGTCATCGAGAACGCCAGCGGCCAGATCGACAACTCAGAGGGCAGCAATGACCGCTACACCGCCCGCGGCAGCGCGCGCTGGACCTCCGGGCGCGGCGGGTGGCTGAACTATGTGGAGCTGGGCGGCTTCTACGAGCGCGCCGAGTTCCGGAGCGACCTGACCCGCAGCCAGCTCGGGGGCGACGTTCCGGTTTCGGCCCTGGGGCTGGCGTTCAGACCGTCGGACCTGACCCGCATCGGATTGCGCGAGCCGGGCTTCTCGACCCTGAGCGAAGAATCCCTGCGCGATTTCGTGGACAACCTGGGAACGCTGGCGGGCGGTCCGTCGGGCCTCACGCTTACGCCCATCGTGCCCCACCCGGACCAGGGCAATGAGACTACCGAAGAGACCAATTTCGCCGCCTATCTCCAGGCGCGCATCGACATCGGCAAGCTGGAGATCATCGGCGGGGTGCGCTTCAATCACACCCGGCTGGAGGCGACCAACCTGGTATTTCCCGTCTATATCGGCCCCATCCTTCCGGAAAACGGCGGCGGAATGGGGGTGGACCTGATTTTCCAGAACGATTTCACCGAACTCGTCACTGAAGAGGCGGAATCGGAAGATTTTCTGCCGCGAGTCCTGTTCAACTATCGCCATAGCGACGATCTGATTTTCCGCGGGGGCTACTTCCTGTCGGTGGCGCGTCCGGCGATCGGACAACTGTCCAGCGAGACGCGGATTTCCTTCATCAACTTCCCGGCTGGGCCCCAGGGTCAGCCGATCCTGCAGATCAACAGCGGCAACCCGAACCTGCAGCCCGCGACCACCGATAATTTCGACCTGAGCGCCGAGTATTACTCAGGCATCGGCATCTTCAAGGCGAGCGTCTTCTACAAGCGCATCGACAATTTGCTGCAGACCAACATAACCAACGGGCCGGCCACCCTGGACGCCGTGACCCTGCCGGATCACCCCTATTTCAACGGGGCGCCCTATTTTGATCCGGCCAATCCGTCGGCGTTCTTCATCACCGGCGGCAGCCCGGTGAACAGCGACGAGATCGCCGAACTCTGGGGCATCGAGCTCCAGGCCGAGCGGCGTTTCGATTTCCTGCCGGGGATATGGGGCGGCCTGGGCGTGTTCATGAACCACACCTGGACCGACAGCACGCGCGCCGACCGCTATAACTGGGCCTATGGTGAGGAGCCGGACAACGTCTACAACTTCACAGACCTGCCGTTCGTGCAGCAGCCGGCCCACTCGGGCACGGCGGCGCTGACCTACAACAAGTACGATATCGATGCGACGCTGGCCTACAGCTACCAGTCGCGGGCGATGTCCCTGTTCCAGCCTCGCGGCCTGAGCGTCTACACCGAGGAGGTAGAGACGCTGGATTTCCGGGCCGAGTACTACATGCGTCCCAGCTTCGGCGACTTCCGCCTGTATGTTGAGGCCAACGATCTGCTGGACGACACCTCGTCGCCCAATCTGGAGCAGACCTTCGGCGGCGAGCTGGGCGCGCCGAGCTTCTTCAGCCGGGCCACCTATCTGGGCGGACGCACCCTGCGGGTCGGCCTGTCGGCGACGTTCTGATCGCCGCTTCACGATGCCTGGCGACCGGCGCGTCCAACGCGCCGGTCGCGCTCTCTTCCATACGTCAGGAAACACCATGAAATCGATGATGCTGGTGCTGTTCGCATCGGCCGCGATGGCGCTCAGCTCGCCCGCAGCCGCCCAATCCGAAGAGCAGGCGCTGCTGCCCTATGAGCAGTTCACCCTGCCCAACGGCCTGCGGGTCGTGGTCCACGAGGACCATTCCGCGCCCAAGGTGGCGGTGACCGTCTGGTATCACGTGGGATCCATGAACGAGCCGGCGGGCCAGACCGGCTTCGCCCATCTGTTCGAGCACCTGATGTTCAACGGGTCGGAGCACCGGGATGACGAGTACATGCCGCCTCTGCAGGAGATCGGCGCCTCGGCGGTGAACGGCGCCACGACCCTGGACCAGACCTACTACTATGCGGTGGTCCCGACCGGCGGTCTGGAGCGGGTGCTGTGGCTGGAGTCTGACCGCATGGGCTACCTGCTGGGCGCCGTGACCCAGGAGAAGCTGGATGAGCAGCGCGGCGTCGTGCAGAACGAGAAGCGCACCCGCGACAACCAGCCCTATTCGATGATGCCGGAGCTGCGCGCCGAGGCGATCTTCCCGTCCGACCACCCCTATCACCACCCCATCATAGGCTCGATGGAGGATCTGGACGCCGCGGCGCTGGACGACGTGCACGCATGGTTCCACCAGTACTACGGCGCATCCAACGCCGTGGTGGCCCTGGCCGGCGACGTCACGGTCGAGCAGGCGCGGGAGCTGATGACCCGCTATTTCGCCAGCGTCCAGCCGGGCCCGCCCATCGGACGCATGACCGAGTGGACGCCCCTGCTGGAGCGGGTCAGGACCGAGGTCGTGGCCGACAATGTGCCGCAGACGGCCATCTCGTGGAGCTGGCCTGTCCCCGGCAATGACGCCGACGACCGGCAAGCCCTGCGCATGGCCTCGTCGATCCTGGGTCGCGGGCGGCTGTCCCGCCTGAACCAGGCGCTGGTCATTGACCGGCAACTGGCCAACAGCGTCTCGGCCAATTACGAGGGCGCGGCCATCTCGGGCCTGTTCAACATCGAGATCCGGCTGCAGCCCGGCGTCGATCCGGTCGAGGCCGAGGCGGCGCTGCAGGCGGTGCTGGACGAGTTTCTCGCCGAGGGCCCCACAGCCGAGGAGCTGGAGCGGGTCAAGATCACCACCTATGGCGACAACGTCCGCATGCTGGAGTCGCTCTACCTGCGCGCCATGATGCTGGCCGGCGGCACGATCGGGGACGACAATCCCGGCCAGTTCGAGCTGGATCAGGCCGCGTTCGACGCGGTTCAGGCCGAGGATGTGCTGGCCGCCGCCAACCAGTGGCTCGGCCGACCGAACTATCGCCTGACCGTCGTGCCCCAGACGCAGTACGCCGCGGGGGAAGACGGGGCGGACCGCAGCGGGCTGCCGCCCATGGGCCCGGAGTCCGAGCTGGTGCTGCCGCCCGTGCGGGAAGGACGCCTGTCCAACGGCATCCGCGTCCTTCATGCTCAGCGCGACGGCACGCCGACCGTGGACATGGTCATGGCGTTCGACGCGGGCGGGGCCGCTGACCAGGGCCTGAAGCCCGGCCTGCAAGGCTTCACTGTGGGCCTGATGGATGACGGTACGACCACCCTGACTGGTGAAGCGTTCACCCAGGCCCAGGAAATGCTGGGCGCACGCATGTACGCCTGGTCGGATTCCGACACCACGAGCTTCTCGGTGTCGGCCCTGACCCGCGCGCTGGACGACACCGTCGACCTTTGGTCGGACTACATCCGCGATCCCGCCTTCCGCGACGCCGATCTTGAGCGGGAGCGCGGCATGGCGGTGGCCGGCGTGCAGCAGGCGCTGTCCGATCCGACCAGCATCGCGGGCCGGGTGTTCACCTATCTGATGTTCGGCGCCGACCACGCCTATGGCGCGCCGCTGGCGGGCCGGGCGGACGTGATCCGGTCCTACAGCCGCGATGACCTGACCGCCTTCCATCAGCGCTTCATCCGTCCCGACAATGCGGTGATCTTCGCCGCGGGCGACGCCGAATTCGACGTGCTCATGGCCACGCTGGAGGACAGCTTCGGCGACTGGTCCCCGCCCGCCGCGCCGCGGGGCGAGACGACCGTCGACTCCGTGCCCGGCCAGACGGCGCCGCGCGTCGTGCTGGTGGACCGGCCCGGCTCGGTCCAGTCGGTGATCCGGGTGGGTCATGTGACACCCGATGGACTGGACCCGCGCAACTTCGACCTGGATGTGCTGAACGGCATTCTGGGCGGCGGCTTCACGTCCCGGCTCAACATGAACCTGCGCGAGGAAAAGGGCTGGACCTACGGCGCCGGCAGCAATGTCAGCGACGCCCTGGGGCCGCAGGTGTTCTCGGTCTCCACCAGCGTCCAGACCGACCGCACCGCCGACGCCCTGTCCGAGATCGCCCGGGAGCTGAATGAGGTCGGCAGCGTGCGCCCCCCCGACAGCGAGGAGCTTGAGCTGTACCGTCGTGGTCAGGTGCTGACCCTGTCGGACCGGTTCGAGACCAACAATGCGATGGTCGGATACCTCAGCTACGTCACCCGCTTCGGGCATCCCTACGAATGGATCACGACGCTGCCGGGCCGCTACGCCGCCCTGACGCCCGGGACGGTGGGCGCGGCCGCGTCCCTGCTGCATCCGGACGCGATGACCTGGGTGATCGTCGGCGACCTGACCCGGATCGAGGCCGAGGTGCGGGCTCTGGACCTGGGCGAGGTGGAAGTCTGGGACGCGGAAGGCCGCCGCCTGCGCTGATCCTGAGGCCGGAGCGCCGCCATCACGGGTCCTATTCCGGCGCGGGCTCGTCCTGCAGGGGGGCGTGATGGCGGCGCTGGAAGCGTTCGATCAGGTGCGCCGCCAGCCACAGGGCCATGGCCCAGGCGGCGCCCAGGCTCCAGCCGGCGAAGACATCCGTGGCCCAGTGGGCGCCCAGATAGACGCGGCTGAGGCCCACCAGCATGGCGATGGTCACCGCCATGACCATGACCCAGACCTTGAGGCGCTTGCTGGGCAGGACGCGAGCCAGCATCACCCCCACGGTCAGGTAGAACACCGTCGACAACAGGGCGTGGCCGGACGGGAAGCTGGCGTTGATGGTGTCCACCGCCTGGTATTGCGCCGGGGGCCGTTCGCGCTCGAAGACGCCCTTGAAGCCTTCGCTGAGCGCCACGCCGCCCGCCAGTCCGACGATCAGCATCAGGGCCGACAGACGCTTTCTCTGGATCACCAGAAATCCGACCACCGCCACGGCGAACAGGCCCAGCACCGAGATGCCGCCCAGCGAGGTGACGTCCGCCATGGCCTCCTCCAGCCACCAGGGCCCCCAGGCGTGGCCCGGGTCGGCATGGGGCCGCAGGGCGTCCAGAATCATACCGTCGAAGGCGCGACCGTCCGCCTCGGTCATGTCGTCGGCGATCTCGATGAAGGTCAGCACCCCGGCCGCCCCCACGAACAGGGCCGTCAGCAGCGCGATCTCGCTGCGCGCCAGGGTGAGAAGGCGACGGACGAGACGGCCCATTTCGGGTCGGTCGAGGGAGGGAAAGGCGCTCATGATGACCCCGGAACGGTCAAGCTGACGGCGCCGTTCCGTGGTTTTCGTTGCGCTATCGCTCGCGTCGCGGACGCTCGCTGCTTGAGCGCCCCTTCTCACGGGTTCGTGAAATGTTTCCGCGATCACTTTTTTCGAACTGTCACATCGCGTTTTCGGGGAATTTCCACAGGCTCGGAGAACCGCTCCACCGATTCGACCGACATAGCTCCGGTCAAGTGCTTTACGGGGCGTTAGGGATGTGCGCCCATACATCTAGGCAAGCGGGGCGCTTCGAACACCAGATTTAGTGTCTGGGGTCGGAACAAGGTCCCATAACCGAATAGTTCAGGGCTTAGACGAATATGGCTGGTGGTGAAGCGTTGAAGGCGGATTTCGATCCCAAGGCGAAGACGGCCGATGTGATCAGCCTGGGGGCTGACCGCCCGGCGCTGAGCGTGGTTCAGGGCATCCAGCTCGACCGCTCGCGCGACGCGCTTCTGACCGACTTCGGCAAGAAGACGCTGGAAGACCGTTATCTGCTGCCGGGCGAGTCCTATCAGGACATGTTCGCCCGCGTGGCCACCGCCTATGCCGACGACGCCGGGCACGCCCAGCGCGTCTATGACTACATGTCGAAGCTGTGGTTCATGCCGGCCACCCCGGTGCTGTCCAACGGCGGCGCCGACCGCGGCCTGCCCATCAGCTGCTTCCTGAACGCGGTGGGCGACTCGCTGGACGGCATCCAGTCGGTCTGGAACGAGAACGTGGCCCTGGCGTCCAACGGCGGCGGCATCGGCACCTACTGGGGCGGCGTCCGCTCCATCGGCGAGAAGGTCAAGGGCCAGGGCCAGACCTCGGGCATCATCCCCTTCATCCGCGTCATGGACAGCCTGACGCTGGCCATCAGCCAGGGCAGCCTGCGCCGCGGCTCGGCGGCGGTCTATCTGGACGTGCACCACCCCGAGATCGAGGAGTTCCTCGAGATCCGCAAACCCTCGGGCGACTTCAACCGCAAGTCCCTGAACCTGCACCACGGCATCAACATCACCGACGCCTTCATGGAGGCGGTGCGCGACGGCAAGACCTTCGACCTCCTGTCGCCCAAGAACGGCGAGGTCATCAAGACGGTGGACGCCCGCAATCTGTGGCAGAAGATCCTCGAGATCCGCCTGCAGACCGGCGAGCCCTACCTGATCTTCTCCGATACGGTGAACAAGGCCATGCCCCGCCACCAGCAGGAGCTGGGCCTGAAGGTGAAGCAGTCCAACCTGTGCAGCGAGATCATGCTGCACACGGGCGCCGACCACCTGGGCATCGACCGCACCGCCGTGTGCTGCCTGTCCTCGGTCAACGCCGAGACCTTCCTGGAATGGCGCGAGGAGCCTCAGTTCATCGAGGACCTGATGCGGTTCCTGGACAATGTGCTGGAGGACTTCATCCGCCGCGCCCCGCCGGAAATGAAGGCGGCGGTCTACTCGGCCAAGCGCGAGCGTTCGGTGGGTCTGGGCCTGATGGGCTTCCACTCATTCCTGCAGGCCCAGGGCGTGGCGTTTGAATCCGCCATGGCCAAGTCCTGGAACATGCGCCTGTTCAAGCACCTGCGCCGCGAGGCCGACAAGGCCAGCCGCGTGCTGGCCGAGGAGAAGGGCCCCTGCGAGGATGCGGCCGAGCGCGGCGTCATGGAGCGGTTCAGCCACAAGCTGGCCATCGCCCCCACCGCCTCGATCTCGATCATCTGCGGCGGCACCTCGGCGGGCATCGAGCCGATCCCGGCCAACATCTACACCCACAAGACCCTGTCGGGCTCCTTCGCGGTCAAGAACCCCTATCTGGAGGAAGTTCTGGAGGCCAAGGGCCTGAACACCGACGCGGTGTGGAGCTCGATCCTGGAAGAGGAAGGCTCGGTCCAGCACCTCGACGGCCTGACCGACGACGAGAAGGCCATTTTCAAGACCGCCTTCGAGCTGGATCAACGCTGGGTGGTCGAACTGGCCGCCGACCGCACGCCGGAAATCTGCCAGGCCCAGTCGGTGAACCTGTTCATCCCGGGCGACGTGGACAAGTGGGACCTCCACATGCTGCACTGGCGCGCCTGGGAGCAGGGCATGAAGTCCCTGTACTATCTGCGCTCCAAGTCGGTTCAGCGCGCGGCCTTCGCCGGCTCCGCGGACAAGGCCGAGGTGGAGGTCGACCCCAACCAGCCCGACCTGTTCGCCGCCGCCCGCACCGATTACGACGAGTGCCTGGCCTGCCAGTAGGCCGGGCGTAATCACCCTGTCTTGAACCCGGTGCATCCTCCCCTGACGCCGGGTTCGGGAACAGAGGCGGCGCAGCGCACGTTGTCCAGACTGGATGCGTAGCGGGCGAATTGAGATGACAGGGGCGACGATCGCCCCCAGTCTGAGCCCATCGTTGGCGGTAGGGAGGCCGTTGATGAGATCTGGAGGCTCCATCGTCTGTGGACTGGGTGCGGCGGTGCTTGCCGTCGCAACGCCTGCCGTCTCCCAGACATGGGCCGGGCAGGCCCATCCCGTCCCCGACGCCTGGAGCGTCGACGCCTTCCACACGGATTTCACCGACAGCACGGATTTCGAAGCCAGGGCCAACGGCTTCGGGTCCGCTTTCAGCTTGCCGGACCGCGATTTCACCCCCGGCCGCGGCGAGGTGGTCACCGAAGCCTGGCGCGACACGCCGACCGGCGCCGTCGAACGCCTGCGGCTCAGCCGCTCCGGCGACTGGCTGCGCGCGGACGGCGCCGCCCTGGCCTTCGCCCCCCGGGACGGCGCTGTGCTGGAGGACGACGCCTACCGCCTCACCTACACCCGCGGCTGGCCCACGCGCAGCTATGACGCCGAGACCGGCCTGCAGGTGGAAGTGATCCCCCACGCGGGCGTCGGGGTCGGCAGCGAGGGCGGCACGGCCGAGGCCGGCGCCACCATCCGCATCGGTTCGGGCCTGGACCGGCTGGTGCCGGACGGCGACAGCGCCTTCGACGAGGATCAGGCCCGCTGGTACGTCTTCGCGGCCGGATCCCGACGGGCGGTCGGCTACAATTTCGCCCGCACGCGCGAGGGTGACTTCATCCGCTCCGGCATGAGCCACGACTCCGGCGCCTTCATCGGCGACGCCCAGGTGGGCGTGGCCTGGCGGCGCGGCGACATGCAGACCTCGTTCGGCTACGTCTATCGCAAGCACAAGGTGCGCGAGCTGGCGGGCCGGGATTTCGAGCGCGAACGCAGCGAGGGCGTGCTGGCCTTCCAGCTGTCGATCCGGCCAGACTGGTAAGCCTCAACGCGCGCCCACCGCCTCCCGGACCGAGCCGAACCCGTCCGCCTTCAGCCGATCCGCCAGGTCGCGTCGCATGCGCATGACCAGGCCCGGACCCTCATAGATCAGCGCCGAATAGATCTGCACGGCCGCGGCCCCGGCCCGGATCCGCGCGTAGGCGTCGGCGCCCGAGGCGATGCCGCCCACCCCGATCAGCGCCAGCCGCCCCTGTGAAGCCCCGTGCGCCCAGCCCAGCGCCGTCAGGGCCTTGTCTTTCAGCGGCGCGCCGGACAGGCCTCCGCTCTCGCCCGCGTGCGCCGACCGCAGGCTGTCGGGACGGTCCAGGGTGGTGTTGGAAACGATCAACCCGTCCACGCCATGGGCCAGACAGGCTTCGACGATCATGACGATCTCCGCCTCGGTCAGGTCGGGCGCGATCTTCAGGAACAGCGGCTCGGGGCCGCGCGCCTCGGCCAGCCGCCCCAGAAGGTCGTCCAGCGCCGCCCGCCCCTGGAGATTTCTGAGGCCCGGCGTGTTGGGCGACGACACATTGACGGTGAAATAGTCCGCCAGACCCCGCAGGCGGGTCAAGCCGACCACATAGTCCGCGGCCTTGTCTTCCGTATCCTTGTTGGCGCCGAGATTGGCCCCGATCACCGCCTCGCGCGGGCGGCGCTCCAGCCGGTGGGCGAAGGCGTCCAGGCCCGCATTGTTGAAGCCCATGCGATTGATGATCGCCCGGTCCTCGCTCAGGCGGAACAGACGCGGCCTGGGATTGCCCGGCTGGGCCAGGGGCGTGACCGAGCCGCATTCCACAAAGCCGAAGCCCGCCCGCGCCAGGCCGTTCAGCGCCTCGCCGTTCTTGTCGAACCCGGCCGCAAGCCCCACCGGATTGGGCAGCTCCAGCCCCGCCACGTTCGTGGCCAGCACGGCGTCGCGGGGATCGCAGCGTCCGCCCAGTCCCGCCTTCAGTGCCGACAAGGCCAGCCCGTGCGCGGCCTCAGGGTCCAGACGCCGCAGGACCGCCGCACCCATATCGTCCATCAGGCTCATGGTTCGATCCTCAAGGCGCCGTCGGCGTCCACCGACGCCGGTCGCGCGGCCAGCACCCATTCGGCCCGCAGCTCGCCGTAGATGTGTGGAAACAGGGCGCCCCCTCGCGAAGGCTCCCAACGGATCAGGGCCTTCAGCGGCGGGTGGTCGGCGTCCAGCGTCAGGATCATCAATCCCTCGCGGCCCGCGTAGTGCTTGCCCGCCGTCTCGTGCAGCTGGGCGTCGGTGGACAGGTGGATGAAGCCATCGGCCCGGTCCACCGCCGACCCGCCCCAGGTCCCGTCGGGCGGCACCGCGTCCCAGTCGGACGCCGTCAGGATCTTGTGGACCGGCGTCATGCCCGTTCCGTCCCGTCCGGCTGGATGATGCCGTCGTAGGTGCAGCGCCCGGCGGCGTCCACCAGGAACAGGGCCGCCGTGGCGGGGGCGAAGCCCGTCCGCACCCGGTCCAGAAGCTGATCCGACGCCCCGCCGTCGCTGAGCAGATCAAACGCCAGCTGATGGACGCCGGGGTTGTGGGCGATCAGGAACAGGCTCCCGCACCGGTCCTCCGCCGCCTCCACATGCCGCCGCAAGGTCGCGGCGTCGGCGTTGTAGAGCGCAGCCTCGACCTCCAGCCACGGGGGGGAGGAATCCAGACCCATCCCCTCGGCCACGCCCGTCCAGGTTTCGCGGGTCCGCTTCGCGGCCGACACGATGGCCAGGTCAGGGCGCACGCCCCGGTCCTTCAAGGCGCGCCCCACCAGGGCCGCCTCCTTGCGCCCCACAGGGCTGAGGGCGCGGTCGCGGTCGCCCCCGGACGGGGCGGCGCCCATGGCCTGGGCGTGACGCATGAGAATGAGTTGACGCATGGGCTCGATTTAGGCGGGTTCGCCGCCGCCGTCCAACCGCCCGGCGCCGCGCGAGGCCGGACGCGGGGCCAGCAGCCCCTTGGCCAGCGCCGCCTCCACGGGAACCGCCGCGCCGCCGCTGACCTTGCGGGGGGCGTAGCTGCGCCGCGCCGCCTCCACAAGGATCAGGCCGCAGGCGGCGGGAAACAGGATCCGGCCCACCTGCTCGAAGCCTTCGGCGGCGCCCAGCAGGAGCTTCCAGGGCGGTACGTACAGGGTCTGGGACCAGGCCAGCGGCTCCAGTTGCACGTCGCGCAACAGGCCCTCCACCTGGCTCTGGCTGAACGGCCGGCCATGGCCGAACGGGGTCGATTCCGAACGGGCCCACAGCCCGCCGCGCGAGGCGACCGCCAGGATGATGCGCCCCGCCGGGGCCATCACCCGCACCGCCTCGGCCAGCACCGCCGGGGCGTGATCGGCCTCCTCCAGGGCGTGGATCATCAGCACCCGGTCAAAGGAGCCTGCGGCGAACGGCAGGCGCTGGTCATCCACCAGAAGGGTGCGGTTGCGTCCGACCGACGGCCAGCGCTCGCCGCCCTGCCCGCCCGGCAGGGCCGCCGCCACCCGCCGCGCGCCCACGAAGGCGCCCAGCCAAGGCGTGCAGTAGCCGATGCCCAGCACGTCGCAACTGGCCGCCTCGCCCCACGCGTCCTGAAGGCGGCGCGCGACCATGCGCCGGGCCAGCGCACCGGCCGGTTCCCCGTAGAAAGCTCTCAGATCATCGACGCTGCGGCGCATGGGGCCACTATAGGCTCCCGGAGGGATGGCCTGCTAGGGTGCCGTCATGCCTCTGGACATCCGACAGTTCCCCTGCCTTTCCGACAACTACGGCTATCTGATCCGCGACCGGGCGTCGGGCCAGGTCGCCGCCGTGGACGCCCCTGACGGCCCCGCCATCCTGGCCGAGCTGGCGGCGTCAGGCTGGAAGCGACTGGACCTGATCCTCAACACCCACTGGCACCCGGATCACACCCAGGGCGCGGAGATGGTGAAGGGGCAGACCGGTTGCCGCATTGTCGGACCCGAGGAATCCACCCGCGCCATCGCGCTGGATCGGGTTCTGGCCGACGGGGATCAGGTTGAGCTGGGCGAGACCGCCTTCGACGTCATCCACACGCCCGGCCACACCCTGGGCCATATCGTCTTCATTGATGCGCGGGGCGGCGAGGCGTTTGTCGGCGACACCCTGTTCGCCCTGGGCTGCGGGCGCCTGTTCGAGGGCACGCCGGAGCAGATGTTCGACAGCCTGGCCCGACTGTCGGCCCTGCCTGACGACACCCGCATCTGGTGCGCCCACGAATACACCGCCGCCAACGCCCGGTTCGTGCTCAGCCTGGACGAGCCGGACAGCGCGCGGCGCGCGACGCTCGAGGCACACGTCCGGGACATCCTCGCCCTGCGCGAGGCGGGTCAGCCCACCGTGCCGACCCTGCTGGGCCAGGAAAAGAGTCTGAACCCGTTCCTGCGCGCCCCCGACGCCGCCGCCTTCGCCACGCTGAGGGCGGCCAAGGACCAGTTCCGGGGCTAAGCCTGATCGGTCGAGGCGGAATCAGGCTTTCGCGCCGAGCTGGACCGGTTCCGGTCTAGCGTCCGGCCAGGATGCGCACGACGCGCGCCGACGACGGGCGGCCGGCGGGCCCCTCACGGGGCGCCACGGTGATGATCAGGGCGCCGCGCGAGAACTGGGCGTCGTTGCGGGGCCCCTCGGTGATGACGATCCGGCGCACCTGCCGGGCCTGGGCCCGCAGATTGGAGGCGCGGGACATGCGGGTCAGCGCCTCGACGGCGACGGCGGCGGCCTCGGCCACCAGGGTTTCGGAGCCCGGCGAGATTTCCTCGGCCTCGAAGATCACAAGATGCCCGACGGCCCGGCTGGCCACCTCGCTCTGGCGCACCATGAAGTTGACCAGCTGGATCGGCGACAGGGGCGGTTGCCGCAGACTCGTCCCCGGCCCCGCCTGGGACGCCGGCTCGCCCATGGGCGCTTGCGGCGTGAACAGGGTCAATCCGCCTGAGGCCGTGGACCGCAGCACCACGTCGCCCTGGTCGTTGCGGTACAGGATGTCGCCCCGGGGCGCAGGGGTGGCGCGCAGAACCCAGACTTCAGCCGCGTCATCAAAACGCAGCAGCGGCCGCGCGCCGGAATGATCAAGGATGAACGCCTCGCCGCTCTCGGTCACATAGCGGCCCGGCGCCGCCAGGGCCTGGGCCGGCCGCACACGCAGATCCTGGCTCTGTTCGGCCTGGACGTTGCTGCGGGGCTGGATGCGGGCGGCGGACGCCTCGGGAAATCCCAGAACGCCGATGCTGGCCACGACGCACGCCAGGGCGAGCATCGGCGGCGGCAGCGCAGCGCTGATCCGGGGTTCTGCGAACATTCTCAATCAGATGACTCGCAGCAAAGGCGGATTTTAGGCGGGTCGGTGTCAGCCCACGAGATACTGACCACCGTTCAGGGAAAGGGTGCACCCTGTGACATATCCGGCACGCTCCCCCGCCAGCCAGGATACCATGTCCGCAATTTCCTCGCCTTTTCCGAGTCGTCCGACCGGAATTTGGGCCACGATGCTCTCCAGCACCTTCGGGTCCATAGCCCCCACCATTTCGGTGTCGATATAGCCCGGCGCGATGCAGTTCACCGTCACGCCCTTGCGCGCGTTCTCCAGCGCCAGCGCCTTGGTGAAGCCGATCATGCCGGCCTTGGCGGCGGAATAGTTGGTCTGGCCGACCTGGCCCTTCTGGCCGTTGATCGAGGAGATGTTGACGATGCGACCGAAGCCCCGGTCCCTCATGCCGCCGATCACCTGACGGGTCATGTTGAACACGCTGTCCATATTGACCCGGATCACGTCGGACCACTGGTCGGGGCTCATCTTGTGAAAGAAGCCGTCGCGGGTGATGCCCGCATTGTTGATCAGCACGTCGACGGGGCCCAACTCGGCCTCCACCTCCTGCACCGCGCGGGCGCAGTCATCGAACGAGCCGACGTTGCCCTTGACCACCATGACGCCCAGCTCGGCCGCCGTGGCTTCGGCCGCCGCCGCGTTGCCGGAATAGCCGGCCGCGACCTTGAGGCCGTCCTCCTTCAGGCGCTGAACAATCGCCCTGCCGATCCCCCGGGTGCCTCCGGTGACCATCGCCACTCGCGTCATGTGCGTTTTCCTATGTCCCTCGGCGGTCCTGTATCCGGACCGCTCATGATCGTTCTAACGCGGCCAGCCCGGCGGGTGAAGCGGATCAGTCGGCGCGCCGCAGTCGAACCAGACGACCGTTCTCGTCATCGGTGACCACATAGACCGCCCCGTCCGACCCCACCGCCACGTCGCGGATGCGGGCGTTCAGCGCGGTCAGGAGGCGCTCCTCGCCCACAACCCGGTCGCCATCCAGCACCAGCCGCGCCAGATGCTGGCCCGCCAGTCCCGACACCAGCAGGTTGCCGTTCCAGTCCGGGAACATGTCGCCGCGATAGAACACCGCGCCGCCCGGCGCGATCACCGGGTCCCAGTAGTAGATCGGCTGGACGGTGTTCTCGGCGGTGGTGTTCCCCTCGCCGATGGCGCCCCCGCGATACTCGATGCCGTAGGCGGCGATGGGCCAGCCATAGTTCTCGCCAGCCCGGGCGATGTTGATCTCGTCACCGCCGCGGGCGCCGTGCTCGATGCCCCACAGCTCGCCGGTCTCGGGATGCAGGGCCGCGCCCTGGACGTTGCGGTGGCCCCAGGACCAGATCTCGGGCAGGGCCCCGTCCTGGCCCACGAACGGATTGTCGCCCGGAACCGAGCCGTCGGCGTTGATGCGCACGATCTTGCCGAGGTGCGAACCGAGATCCTGCGCCTGCGGCCGGGTCTCAAGGTCGGAGCGCTCGCCCAGCGTCACATACAGCCGTCCCTGACGGTCGAACACGATGCGCGAGCCGTAGTGCATGAAGTTGTCGTAGGTAGGCATGGCGCTGAAGATCGTCTCCACGCGCTCCAGCCGGGTCCCGTCCTCGCTCAGACGGCCCCGCGCCACCGCCGTGCCGTTACCGCCCTGACGCGGCTCGGAGAAGCTCAGATAGACCAGACGGTCGCTGGCGAAGTCGGGGCTCAGCTCCACATCCAGCAGGCCCGCCTGCCCCTCGGACACCACGGCCGGCACGCCGGCGATGGGGGCGCCGATCTCGCCCCCGGCGCTGACCAGCCGCAGGCGCCCGGGCTTTTCAGTGACCAGGAAGCCGCCTTCCGGCAACGGGACGAGGCCCCAGGGGTTTTCCAACCCCTCGGCCACCGTCTCGCTCACCATCTGCACCGTGGTCTGCACGCCCGGCGCGCGGGTCTGGCCTTCGAAGGCCGGCTGCTGGTTGGGCGCGTTGGCCTCGTTCGTCTCCACGGGGGCGCCGCCCGTTTGCGTCGCATCGGCGGTCTCTCCGGTCACCCCGCACGCGGCGGCCAGGGCAAAGGCGGATACGGCGGCGGTCAGGACGGACAGGCGCATGGTGAAGCTCCCCAAATGGTGTTCTCAGGCAACGCGGTCAAAGCGCCACCGTTCCGGTGACAGAAACCGTGCATGGCAGCGAGATGCAAGGGCGCGACGTCCTTCAGTCGGTCGGGTAGCGCGCCCGCATGGTCGTCACGGCCCATTCGCACAGCGCGCGCAGCACGCCCATGTCCACGTCGTCCAGCCGGGTGATGTACAGGCATGAGACGCTGGTCTTCACCTTGCCGATCCGCGCCATCAGGTCGGGCCGTTCATCAAATCCGGGCATGATGTAGAGGCTCAGGTTCGCCTTTCGCGGCGACAGGCCGATGACGGGCCAGTCGGCGGGGGTCTTCGTGGAGTTCACATAGGTGTAGCGGCCGAACCCGATGATCGAGGGCCCCCACATCACCGGCGCCTGCCCCGTGATCTCGCCCAGCATGGCGCAGACCGTGCGGGCGTCCTCGCGGCGGCGGGGATTGTCCACCGCGTCAAGGAAGGCGCTGACCGGGGCGTCCGTCGGCTGGGTCTTCAGGTAGGCCATGGGGAGAGAGTGCTAGACGGCGGCCTGATCGGCAATGGCGGGCGCGTCATGCCCACGCGCGACTGTAACGGTCGTGCCGCCCTTGCCGGTATCCACCGTGATCGTCGCTTGAAGCTGGTGGGCCAGGGCCTCGACGATGCTCGTTCCCAGCCCCGGCGTGGTGTTGGCAGGGGTGTCGGGCATGCCCACGCCGTCATCGCAGACCGACAGGGTCCAGCCCGGCGGGTCGGAGACGTAGCGGACCAGAATCCGGCCCCCGCGCTCGCCGGGATAGCCGTGCTTGAGCGCATTGATGACCAGTTCGGTGACGATCAGACCCAGGCTGACCGAAATGTCCCCGCTGGCGGCGCCGTCGTCCCCTTCCACGTCCAGCTTCAGGCGTGCCGGGTCGGGGATCATGGACGCAGCGATGCTGCTGCACAGCTGGGTCAGATAGGGCCGGATCGCCACGTCGCCCAGCCGGGAGGCGGCCAGATGCTGCTGCAGGGTGGCGATGGACATTACCCGGCTGTGGGCGTTGTGCAGATGCAGTCGAGTTTCCTCCGATTGCACCTTGCGCGCGTTCTGCATCAGGACGCTGGCGATGATCTGCAGGCTGTTGGCGACGCGATGCTGGACCTCCTGCAGCAGGATGGTCTTCTCCCGCACCAGATTGTCCCGGAAGGTATCCGCAGCACGGGCGTCGGTCACGTCTGTGACCCCCACCAGAAGGCGCAAGGCGTCCTCGTCCGTGACCAGCCGCCGGGCGTTGATGACCACGCAGCGTCGCCCCCGATCCGGGACGTCCACGGTCATCTCATAGGCGTCCACCGCCACATCGCTGCGCGCGGTGGCAGCCAAAAGGACCTGCAACTGGGGCGAGCCCCATTCGCCGCCGCCCATGGCCGGCATCGACCCACCCGCCGTCCCGGCGGCGTTCAGTCCGAAGGCGTCATAAAACGACAGGCTGGCGGCGATCACCGTCAGATCCGCATCCAGCAGGATGACCGGCGCCAGCGAGGATTCGATCACGGCCAGACCCAGGCTGAGCGGACTTCTCGTATGCAGGGGCGTGCGGGCAGCCATGGCTGTCCCTTTCACCGCGTTCGGAGGCTTGCGCAGCGAAAGCCTTCCCCGGGCGGTTTCGACGCCAGGCGTCGGCTACATTGTCTCGTATCCCACGGTGTCTAACACGGATCCGTCCCGCGAAGGTATTAATCGGGCTGACGGCTCCCGGACGCGCCCGCCGTCATGCCCGGCATCGGAACGCGGTCCACAGGCCCGGCGCTGACCCGGCAGCGGCGGCTGACGCGGGCGGCGCACAAACCCTCGGCGGTCCAGTAGTACTGCGTCCGTTCGAACCCGTCCTCGTCAGCCGCAATCTGAACCACGGTGACCTCGCCGTGCGCCGCGCAGGCCTGCCGACCCAGGGCGAGCGCGCGGCCCTCCACCCGGCACCCGGCCTCGCCCCGCCGGTTCTCGACCGCCGTCTCAAGAAACACCGCCGTCAGCATCGCCGCCGGAACCACCAGCACCAGCCCCGCCAAGACCGGCTTCCAGCGCCTGCGCGACACGCCCAGGGCGAGCACCGCCAGCCCGAGCACGATCACCACTGCGGGCGCGCCGAACGCCCACAGCACCGCCTCCGACGGCCTCCGGGTCCACACCGCCCAGGCGGCGTCGCTCAGATTCAGCCAGTCCTGCAGCACGGCGCCCCTCCCCGAGCCGGGGCGCATAGCACGGTTATGCGATCAGGCGCGTGACCGGGGGGTCACACCCCCTTCACGATCCCCTCGACCATCTTCTTGGCGTCAGCGAAGAGCATCATGGTGTTGTCGCGGAAGAACAGCTCGTTCTCGACCCCCGCATAGCCCGCCGACATGCCGCGCTTGACGAACAGCACCGTGCCCGCCTTCTCCACGTCCAGGATGGGCATGCCGAAGATGGGCGACTGGGGATCGGTCTTGGCGGCCGGGTTGGTGACGTCGTTGGCGCCGATGACGAAGGCCACGTCGGCGCTGGAGAACTCGGAGTTGATGTCCTCCAGTTCGAACACCTCGTCATAGGGCACGTTGGCCTCCGCCAGCAGCACGTTCATGTGCCCCGGCATGCGGCCGGCGACGGGGTGGATGGCGTATTTCACCTCCACACCCTCTTCCTTCAGCTTGTCGGCCATCTCGCGCAGGGCGTGCTGGGCCTGGGCCACGGCCATGCCGTAGCCGGGCACGATGATGACCTTGGAGGCGTTCTTCATGATGAAGGCGGCGTCGTCGGCCGAGCCCTGCTTGACCGGCCGGGTCTCCACATGGCCGGCGCCCGCCGCCGCCGCGTCCCCGCCGAAGCCGCCCAGGATGACGCTGATGAAGCTGCGGTTCATGCCCTTGCACATGATGTAGGACAGGATCGCGCCGGACGAGCCCACCAGGGCGCCGGTGATGATCAGGGCGATGTTCTCGAGGGTGAAGCCCAGCGCCGCCGCCGCCCAGCCGGAGTAGCTGTTCAGCATGGACACCACCACCGGCATGTCCGCCCCGCCGATGGGGACGATCAGGGTCGCGCCCAGGATCAGGGCGATCACGAACACGCCCCAGAAGGCCCACACCGCCGTCCCGCCCGTGGCGATCAGGATGCCGATCAGGACCACCAGCCCCGCCGCCAGACCGATGTTGATCAGGTGCCGCGCGGGCAGCAGGATCGGCGCGCCGCTCATGTTGCCGTTCAGCTTGGCGAAGGCGATCACAGATCCGGTGAAGGTGATGGCGCCGATGGCCAGACCCAGACCCAGCTCGATGATCGACAGGGTCTTGATCCCCCCCGCCCCGTCGTCGATGCCGAAGGCCACGGGCGCATAGACCGCCCCCACCGCCACCAGACACGCCGCCATGCCCACCAGACTGTGGAACGCGGCCACCAGCTGCGGCATGGAGGTCATGGGCACCCGTCTGGCGATCACCGCCCCCAGCCCGCCGCCGACGACGACGCCGCCCGCGATCAGGGCCAGGGTCAGGCCGTCCAGCGCCTGGGTCCCCCACAGGGTCAGCAGGGTGACGCCGATGGCCAGCCCCATGCCCACCATGCCGAAGGTGTTGCCCCGACGGCTTGTCTCCGGGCTCGACAGCCCGCGCAGCGACAGGATGAACAGGACGCCGGCGGCCAGATAGGCCAGGGCTGCAATGGATGCGTTCATGACGGCGTCCCCCTCATTGGTCTCAGTAGATTTCCACCCGCGCCGGTTCGGCGGGGTCGTTGGTTCCGGCGGCGGTGGCCGTTCCGTCCTTGACCAGGGCGAAGCCCACCGGCCCCTCGCCGCCCGTCTTGGTCAGGGTGCACCACGCGCGGTAGGTGGGCAGACGCCCGGCGGCGCGGCCCTCGCCGTCCAGATCAAAGCGGTTCACCGCGCCCGTGCCGGGGATCTGGTGGGGCGGGAAGCCGCAATTCAGGCTCCAGCTGGCGCCCCCCGGCGCGGCCACAGCGAAGTGCGCGCCTTCATAGCCCTCGCCGCTCTGGCGGGTGCTCTGGGCCTGGGCCGCGCCGGCCATGGCCAGCACCGCGACGATCAATGCAACTCTCATCTATCCTCCGAATTTGTCAGGCCGCCGGTCCGCTTCAACCGCCACAGGGCGGCGGCGATGAACAGCGGCGCGACCACCACCAGGATCCAGTCGAACCAGGTCATCACCCGGTCCTGGATCAGCACCCGCACGATGATGGACGAGAACACCAGCACCATGCCGGCGTCGTGAAACCGCATCTTGGCGATGGGGTTCTTCTCGCCCACCCAACCATAGATCCACAGGCCGACGCCCAGGCCCGTGGCGACCCACGAGCCCGTCGCGGCCACCTGGGCCGCGTCGCCGGTCAAGCCTTCTTTTCCTTCTTCCGGTACATGGCCAGCATGCGCCGGGTGACCATGAAGCCGCCGAAGATGTTGACGCTGGCCAGGGTCACGGCCGCCACGCCCGCGCCCTTGGCGATCCAGCCGTTGACGCCGGACGCCTCCGACACGGCCGCCGCCGCGATCAGCCCGCCCACGATGATGACCGACGAAATGGCGTTGGTGACCGCCATCAGCGGCGTGTGCAGCGCCGGCGTCACGCTCCAGACCACATAGTAGCCGACGAAGATCGCCAGCACGAAGATGGCGAGGCGGAAGACGGTGGGATCGACGTGTTCCATCAGGAAGCTCCCTTTATTCCTTCATGCACCACGGCGCCGCCATGGGTGACGACGGCGGCCTTGAGGATCTCGTCCTCAAGGTCCAGGGCCAGCGCCTCGTCCTTCACCAGCAGGCCCACGAAGGCCAGCAGGTTCTTCGCATAGAGCGCCGAAGCGTCCGCCGCGATGCGGCCGGGCAGGTTGGACCAACCGACAATGCTGGCGCCGTTGGCGGTCCTGACCACCTCGCCCGGCTTCGAGCCTTCCACATTGCCGCCGGCCTCCACGGCCAGATCCACCAGCACCGAGCCGGGCTTCATGGAGGCCACATGGGCGGCCGAGATCAGCCGGGGCGCCGGGCGGCCGGGGATCAGGGCGGTGGTGATCACCACATCCTGCTTGGTGATATGGGTGGCGGTCAGCTCGGCCTGTTTGGCCTGATATTCCGCCGACATCTGTTTGGCGTACCCGCCGGCCGTCTCGGCGGCCTTGAACTCCTCGTCCTCCACCGCGACGAATTTGGCGCCGAGGCTCTCCACCTGTTCCTTGGCGGCAGGGCGGACGTCGGTGGCGCTGACCACCGCGCCCAGACGCCGCGCCGTGGCGATGGCTTGCAGCCCCGCCACGCCCGCGCCCATGACGAACACCTTGGCCGGGGCGACGGTGCCCGCCGCCGTCATCATCATGGGAAAGGCGCGGCCATAGGCGTGGGCCGCCTCGATCACCGCCCGGTAGCCGGCCAGATTGGCCTGGGACGACAGGGCGTCCATGACCTGGGCCCGGCTGATGCGGGGCACGAACTCCATGGCGAAGGCGGTGACGTTGGCCTTGGCCATGGCCTGGACCGTGTCCTTCTCGCGCCAGGCGTCCAGCAGGGCGACCACGATAGCGCCGGGCTTCAGGGCGCTGATCTCCTGCGCCGTGGGGCCGCGCACCTTCAGCAGGATATCGGCCTTCGACAGGACGGCGCTGGAGTCCTTGGCCACCTTTGCGCCGGCGGCCTCATAGTCGGCGTCGGGAATGGACGAGCCCAGCCCGGCGCCGGCCTCAACCAGCACCGAGGCGCCGAGCGCGGTCAGCTTCTTCACCGTATCGGGTGTTGCGGCGGTGCGCGGTTCGCCTTCTCGGCGCTCGCGCGTCACGGCGATGGTGACAGCCAAGCGAATCCCCCTGCCTGTTGTTTCAGAGCAGTGGAACGTTAGGACGTTTCAGAAAGGCCCGTAAAGGCCGGGCCCGCCAGAAAAACTCTTAGTGATCCGCAGGTTTGCTGCGCAGGAACCACCAGCCGGCGACGGCCAGCACCACCGCGGCGATCACCGCAGGGAAGAAGCCGCCGTTGGGCATGAACCATACGGTGAACAGCAGCACCGCCACCGCGACCGACAGCGAGCCCCACTTGGCCAGGAAGTTGAACAGCTTCCAGGTGGAGACCTGTTCCGTGATTTCCTGGGAGCCGCGCAGATAGGCTTCGGCGTCGTGATCGGCTTCGTGGGAGTCGGCGGCCATGCGATGATCTTTCGGAGGCGAACGAGAATCTGACCGCCCTTATACCGAGGGCGGCGCGCGGCTCAAGCGCGGTGTGTCGTCACGCCACCGCCTCGAACTCGTCGATCAGGCGCTCCAGCCGCTGGCAGCCCGTAGCCCAGAAGGCCGGGTCGCGCGGGTTCAGGCCGAAGGGCTTGAGCGCCTCCACATAGGTCCGCGTCCCTCCGCCGGCCAGAAGCTCGCGGTACAAGGGGGCAAAGCCTTCCGGGTTCTCGCGCCGCTTCTCCATCAGCGCCGCGACCAGCAGGTCCCCGAACGCATAGGCGTATACATAGAAGGGCGAATGCACGAAGTGGCCCACATAGGCCCACCAGTGTTCGTATCCATCGTTGAGCTTGACCGCAGGGCCCAGGCTCGCGCCCATTTCCTCCATCCAGATTTCGCCGATGCGGGCGACGGAAACCTCGCCCTGCGCCCGCTCGTCATGGAAGCGGGTCTCGAAACGGTGGAAGGCGATCTGGCGCACCACGGTGTTCAGACCGTCCTCGATGCGCCCCGCCAGCAGGCCGCGCTTTTCCTTTTCCGGGGCCGTGGCCAGCAGCCGGTCAAAGGTCAGGCCCTCGGCGAAGATGGACGCCGTCTCGGCGAGGGTCAGCGGCGTGTCCGCCAGCAGGGTGCCCTGATCCGCCGCCAGGGTCTGGTGAACCCCGTGGCCCAGTTCGTGGGCCAGGGTCAGCACGTCGCGCCGCTCGCCCATCCAGTTCATGAACACATAGGGGTGCCGGTCCGCCGTCACCGGGTGGGCATAGGCGCCGGACTGCTTGCCCGGCCGCGCCCGCCCGTCGATCCACGGATTGTCGAAGAATGACTTCGCCCGATCGCCGAACTCGCCCCCCAGATCATTGAAGCTGTCCAGCACCATGGACCGCCCCTGACCCCAGTCGAAGCCGCGCGGCGCGGTAGTTTCGATGGGGGCGTTGCGGTCCCACTGGTTCAGCTGCTTCAGGCCCATGGCCTTCGCCTTCAGCGCATAATAGCGGTGGGTCAGGCGCGGATAGGCCTCGGCCACCGCATCGGCCATGGCGTCCACGGCCTCGCCGTCCACCTCGTTCATCAGGTGCTTCGATTGCGCCGGATAGGTGAATTTGCGCCAGCGGTCCTCCAGCGCCTTTTCCTGGGCCACGGTATTCAGCACCAGCCCCATGGTCGTGGCCCGCGCGGCCAGCGCCGCATTCAGTCCTTCGGCCGCGGCCTTGCGCCGCTCGGCCTTGGGATCCGACAGCCGGTTCAGCGCCTCGGCCAGGGTCAGGTCGTCCTTGCCCGTCTTTACGCGCAGGGCGGCCAGGGTCTCGTCGAACAGGCGCGGCCACTGCATGGCGGCGGGCATGCGCTCGGCGATGAACCGCTCCAGCTCGGGCGACAGCTCATGGGGCTTGCTGGCCCGCACCCTGCGCAGCCACGGCCGCCAGCGCGCGGCCCCTTCGTGGGCGCTCAGCGCCGCCTCGATCTCGGCCTCTTCCAGCCGGTTGATCTCCAGCGTCAGCCACAGGGTCTCGGCGGCGATGGTGGTGACCTTCTGACGGATGTCCGCCTCAAAACCCTGCGCGGCGCCGTCCTCGCGATTGGTGGACGCGGCGAGGAAGGCATAGGCCCCCAGCGCCCCCAGATGGTTGGACGCCTGTTCATACAGGGTGATCGCCGTGTCCAGCCGCTGACCCAGCGTCGCCGCATCGGCCCGCGCCGCCTCCAGCTGGCCTTCCAGCGCGTTCAGCTCGGCGGTCGCCTTGCGCCCCGCCTCCAGATCCGCCGCCACCCGATCGTCCGCAGGGGAGGCGTAGAGATCGGAGAGGTCCCAGAGAGGGGCTTCGGTCGGGGCCGCGTCGGGCTTGAAGGGGGCGTTCATGGCTCAAGGTGTGGGGTCGCGGACGGCGGGGCGCAACCGTGTTCGCGTCAATCCCCTTCCGCTTCGCGCCGATTTCAGGCCAGATGCGTCCTAAAGACGGGGAGACGTCATGACCATCTTCGGCGCCAACGAGATCGCGGATCGCGAGCCGGACCACCGGCGTCTGGGCTGGACCCGGCTGGCCATCGGCCTGATCCAGGGACTGGCGCTCTATCTGCTCTATCTCTCGCTTGCTCGCCAGCCGTGGGCCACCAACGAACTTCGCATGTTGTGGCCCGCCACCGTCCCCGGCCTGTTTGCGCCGCTGGTGCTGGTCTTCGCCTGGCTGCCGGTCGTCCTGCTGGGCGCCGTCGGCCGGATGCGGCTTCGGACCCTGCTGATCTGGAGTGTCACGGCGGCGGCGATCCTCGCGCTCATGGGCTGGTGGAGCGTGATCTGGGGGGTGCGGCCCAACGGCCTGAACGAGCCCCTGGCCTCGCCCGTGGTCTTCATGGCCTCTGCGGTCATGCTGTTCATCGCCCACCACCTGATCCTGCCCGCCGACCGGGCGCGGCGGTGGATCGCGCCCTATCCCGCCTATTTCGACACGGCGTGGAAGGCAGGCGTGCAGCTGGCCCTGTCCGTCGCCTTCACCGGCGCCTTCTGGCTTTTGCTGTTCCTGGGCGCCGGGCTGTTCAACGTGATCGGCATCGACTTCCTGAGCGATCTTATTCGTCAGGATTGGTTCTCCATTCCGGTCACCACCCTGGCCTTCTCGGCGGCCGTGCACCTGACCGATGTGAAGGACGGCCTGATCCGGGGTGTGCGCACCGTGGCCCTGATGCTGCTGTCCTGGCTGATGCCGGTGATGACCCTGATCACCGCCGCCTTCATCCTGGCCCTGCCCTTCGCGGGCGTCGGCCGCCTGTGGGACGAGGGCTATGGCACGGGCCTGATGCTGTCGGCGGCCGCGGCCCTGATCATCCTCATCAACGCCGCCTATCAGGACGGCGAGCCTGATGGCGCGCCGCCCGCAGTGCTGCAATGGGCCGCGCGGATCGCGGGCGTGCTGCTGGTCCCGCTGATCGGCCTGGCCCTGTGGGGCATCGCCCTGCGCATCGGCCAGCACGGCCTGACCCCCGATCGCATCATCGCCGCCGCCTGTGTGCTGGTGGGCGCGGTCCACGCCGTCGGCTACGCCGTCGCCGCCGTGAAGCCCGGCCCGTGGATGCGCCCGCTGGAGCGCACCAACATCATCGGCGGCGTGGTCGCCGTCGCCGCCATCCTGGCCCTGTTCACTCCCCTCGCCGACCCCGCCCGCCTGTCCGTCGCCGACCAGATTCGCCGGCTCGAGACCGGTCGGGTCTCCGCCGAGGACTTCGACTACGCCTTCCTGCGCTTCGACGCGGGCCGTTCGGGCCGCGAGGCGCTGGACCGGCTGGCCGCGTCGGAGGACGCCGAAGTCGCGCGGCGTGCCGGCGAGGCGAGGGAGGCCACGGACCGTCACACCTTCGATCATCTCTCGACCCGCCTCAGCCTTCAGATCGAAGTTTTGCCGGGCTCGCCTCCCCTTCCCGAAGACTTTGTTCAGGACGCTGACGGCTTGCTCGCCGGACAGATTCCATACGACCGGCGCGGAACATGCCGGAATGAGGGCGACTGCCTCGCCGCCGCCCGTGATGTGGACGGCGACGGCGCGGTAGAGTGGCTCATGGCCAACGCGTCCCATGTTGCCGTTTATGAGCAGGCCGCCAACGGCTGGCGCGAAGTCGGGTCTTACGAGATCAACGCTTGCGCGCCGGTAGGGCAGGACACCCGGACGCAGGACGCGCGCGAGTTGCTGCGCGGCGGCCTGACCCTCGCCCCGTCGCCGCTGCCGGACCTGACAGTGGACGAAACCCGCATTCCCCTCACCCGCCGCCCAGGCTGCACCCCTTAAACCCGATCTTCACCCCCTTCGGCCTAAAACCGTCCCGAAACGAGCCAGTCCCGATCAATGAGGACCGGCCGTACGGTTGATGATGAAGGGTGGCTCCCATGGCCAAGACGGTGCTGGTCGTCGATGACGACCCGACCCAGCGCAGGCTGGTGCAGGCGGTTCTCGACCGCGAAGGCTACAACGTCGTCCACGCCGAAAACGGCGGCGAGGCCATCGACCGCATGACCCGCGGCGGCGGCGCCGACGTGGTCCTGCTGGACATGGTCATGCCCGGCCTTTCGGGCATGGAGACCCTGGCCGAGATGCGCACCGCGGGCGTGCGCGTCCCGGTCATCATCCTGACCGCGTCCGGCGGCATCGACACCGTGGTCAAGGCCATGCAGGCCGGGGCCCAGGACTTCTTCGTCAAGCCCGCCAGTCCCGAGCGCATCCTGATCTCCATCCGCAACGCCCTGCAGATGGGCGATCTGGTGGCCGAGGTGGGCCGGGTGAAACGTCAGGTCTCGGGCCGCACCTCCTTCGACGACCTGGTGGGCGACAGCGCCCCCATGCGCATGGTCAAGTCGCTGGGCGCCCGCGCGGCCAAATCCAACATCCCGGTCCTGATCACCGGCGAGAGCGGCGTCGGCAAGGAAGTCATCGCCCGCGCCCTGCACGGCGCCTCGTCGCGCGCCGGCAAGCCCTTCGTGGCGGTGAACTGCGGCGCCCTGCCCGCCAACCTGATCGAATCCATTCTGTTCGGCCACGAGAAGGGCGCCTTTACCGGCGCGGTCGACAAGACCCTCGGCAAGTTCCGCGAGGCGGACGGCGGCACCCTGTTCCTGGACGAGATCGGCGAGCTGCCGCTGGACATGCAGGTCAAGCTGCTGCGCGCCCTGCAGGAAAGCGAGATCGACCCTGTGGGCGCCAAGCGCCCGGTCAAGGTGGACGTGCGCATCGTCTCGGCCACCAATCGCGACCCGGAGGCCCAGGTGAAGGCCGGCATGTTCAGGGAAGACCTGTTCTACCGCCTCAACGTCTTTCCCATCGAGGCCCCCGCCCTGCGCGCCCGGCGCGAGGACATCCCGGCCCTGATCGATCACTTCATCGCCCGCTTCAACGCCGAGGAAGGCAAGCGGGTCGCCGGCGCCGCGCCCGATACGCTGGCTTTGCTGACCGCCTTCGAATGGCCCGGCAATGTGCGCCAGCTGGAGAACGCGGTCTATCGGGCCATTGTCCTGGCCGACGGCCCGTGGCTGCAACCCCACGACTTCCCCGCCATCTCCGGCGTGGCCGCGCCCATGCCCGATGCGGAGGCCGCGCCCGACGCGCCGCGCCCCGGGCACGCCCTGTCCGACCTGACCCTGCCCGACGCCCCTGTGCGCATCATCGACGACAAGGGCCATCTGCGCACGCTGGAAGACATCGAGCGCGACCTGATCCAGCACGCCATCGAGGTCTATGCGGGCCACATGTCAGAGATCGCCCGGCGCCTCGGCATCGGCCGCTCCACCCTGTATCGCAAGGTGCGCGAACAGGGTCTGGAAGGCGTTCTGCGCGAAGCGGGCTGAACGTGTCCCGCGGGCCACGGCGCGCGGACAACGCGATTATCCCGAACAGCCGCGACGGAAATGTCGTGACTGGCGCGTTAAACGGTCAGTGAACGACGGGGGCGTCGGATCAAGGCTCCGCCAGGACGCCCGCCCCCCGCGCCTCCCCCAGACCGGATACGCCCATGTCTCTCTCGACCACCGCCCTGACCGGGCTGGCCGCGCTGCTTATTCAATCCGCCGACGTCCCCCAGGACGCGGCGGCCGCCCAGGATCCGGGTCAGGACGAGGCCTGGACCGACGAGGACGGCGTGACCTCGGTGGCCGGGGTGGTCATCACCGCCGCTCGTCGACGCGGCGACGTGCAGACCGACATCGCGCCCGAGCTCGAGCTGGACGCCGCCGACATCCAGGCCTACGGGGCCTCGGACATCGCCCAGTTGCTGGAGTTCCTCGAGCCCGTCACCACCAGTTCGCGCGGCGGCTCGCCGGTGTTCCTGGTCAACGGACGGCGCATCTCGGGCTTCCGCGAAATCCGCGGCCTGCCGTCCGAGGCCATCGAGCGGGTCCAGGTCCTGCCCGAGGAGGTGGCCCTGCAGTTCGGCTACCGCGCCGACCAGCGGGTGGTGAACTTCATCCTCAAGGATCCCTTCCGTTCGACCACCGCCGAGGCCGAGCTGCGCGGGCCCACCGCCGGCGGCCGCTCGGGCTATGAGGTCGAGGCCGACATCCTGCGCATCGACGGCGACAACCGCTGGTCCATCGACATCGAGCACGAGCGCGACACCGCCCTTTTCGAAACCGAGCGGGACATCAACCGCACCCCCGGCACGACCCCCTACGACCTGATCGGCAACATCTCGGCGCCCGACTTCGGCGACGAGATTGACCCGGCCTTCTCGGGCCTGGTCGGCGAGACCGCTCTCGTCGCCCCCGTGCCGCTCGACGGAACCAGCCTCGCGGACTTCGCCGAAGCCTACGGACCCCTCCGGACAGGCAATCTCAGCGACTGGCGCACCCTGCAGCCGGAAACCGAGCAGAACTCCATCTCCGCCACCCTCAAGCGCGGCCTGTCCGGTGACATCCAGGCCACCCTCAGCGCCAGCATCGAGGACGAGACCAGCGAGCGGTTCAACGGCCTGCCGGGCCTGGCCCTGACCGTGCCCGCGGGCGTGGGCGGCTCGCCCTTCACCGAAATCGTGACCCTCTACCGCTTCCTCGACGCGCCCGAGGCCCTCAGCACCCAAACGGACACCCTGCAGGCCGAGCTGGGCGTGCTGCTGGACGGCTTCATCGGCGACGACTGGCGCTGGAGCGTCAACGGCGAATACACCCGCGCCGAGCGGGACACCGTCACGGGCCAGGGCTTTGACATCCCCTCGTATCAGGACCGGCTGGACGCGGGCGACCCGACCGTCAGCCCGTTCGGCCCGCTGACCGGCGCCGACTTCACCCGCCTGCCGGACGACCTGGCGAATTCCGTGACCAGCCGCTACAGCGTCGAAACGGTGTTCAACGGCCCGCTGACCGAGCTGCCCGCCGGGGACCTGCGCTCCACCTTTACCCTTGGCGCCGACCGCCAGACCCTGGAGTCCTGGTCGCTGCGCGGCGACGAGGAGACCGAACGCGAACTGTCCCGCGACCGGCTGAACGCCCAGACCAGTTTCGACATTCCCCTCTTCGAGCGCGACGAGGAGAACCCGTCCCTGCTGGGCGACCTCTCCCTCAATCTGAACGCCGGCTATGAGGACGTGTCGGACTTCGGCGGGCTGAACACCCTCGGGGTGAACCTGAACTGGAGCCCGGTGGACCGGCTGTCCTTCCTGACCGGCTACACCCGTCAGGACCAGGCCCCCAGCATCGCCCAGTTGAACGATCCGGTCATCGAAACCCCCAACACCGCCGTGTTCGATTTCTCCACCGGCGAGACGGTGCTGGTCACCCGCACCACCGGCGGCAACGCCGATCTGGACGCCGCCGCCCGCTCGGTGTGGAGCGCCGGCGTCAATTGGCAGCCGCTGGAGGACGAGCAGCTTCGCATCACCTCCACCTGGACCCGCACCGCCATCGAGAACGAGGTCAACGGCTTCCCGGCCGTCACCGCCGCGCTGGAGGCCGCCCTGCCCGACCGATTCGAGCGGGACGACGACGGAACCCTGCTCGCGGTGGACGCCCGGCCGGTCAATTTCGCCGAGGTCGAGCGTCAGGATCTGCGCACCGGTTTCACCTTCTCGCGCACCTTCGGCCAGCCCGACGCTGAACCCCCGCAACGCGGACGTGGCCCGCGCGGCGAAGGGGGCGGTCCGGGCGGCCCGGGCGCGGACGGCCCCCCTCCGGGCGAGGGCTCCCGCATGCGGGGCGGGGGCGGACGGGGCGGCGGACGAGGCGGCATGCAGCCCGGACAGGGCCGCTACAACATCTCCGTGTTCCACACCTGGCGCATTCAGGACGAGATCCTGATCGCCCCCGGACTGCCGGTTCTGGATCTGCTGAACGGCGACGCCACCGACGCCGGCGGCGGCAGCCCCCGGCACCAGATCCAGGCCCAGGGCGGGGTGTTCAAAGGCGGCATGGGCCTGTTCGTCAACGCCACCTGGCGCCAGGGCACCGAGGTGGACGGCGGGACCGGACCGGACCTGATTTTCGACGACCGCGCCACGGTGGGGATCAACGCCTTCGTGGACCTGGGCGCCCAGGAACGTCTGGTGTCCCGGTGGTCCTGGCTGGAAGGCTCGCGGATCAACCTGCGTGTCCAGAACCTGTTCGATTCCAGACCCGACGTGATCTCCAGCGACGGAGACACCCCGGTGAATTACCAGCCGGACTTCCTCGACCCCGAAGGCCGCACGGTCAGCCTGACGTTCAGGAAGATCCTGTTCTGACCATCTTCCTTCTCCCCTTGAGGGAGAAGGTGTCATGCGGAGCATGACGGATGAGGGGTGAGACTCGATCTCTGGTGTGTGCTGACTGGGTCGGCCTGTTGCGCGGAAATCGGATGAGGCGGTGTTTCACCCCTCATCCGACCGCCTCCGGCGGCCACCTTCTCCCGCAAGGGGAGACGGATTTCGGCTCTCCCCCTTCGCCTTCTTCGCGATCTCTTTGAGTTTGCGCGCCTGCATGGCCGACAGCGACTGGCCCGGCGCGCCCTTTTCGGGGTCGGCGAAGGCGCGGCCGTAGGTCTTCACCCGGTCGGACACCGACCCGAGGAACTCGTCCTCCCAGTCCGACAGCTGCACCCCCGCCTTGTCGGCGGCGCGGCGCGCACGCTTCAGGGCGTTCAGCGCCGACCGCTGGGCGGCCTTCTTCGCCGCCTCATAGGGAGAGTCCTTTTGAGCCTTGTCGTTCTTCAGGCTGCCTGAGGCGCTCTTTGGCGCGCTATCGCCCTTCGGGCTGCTTGAGCGCATTTTTTGCGCGCTGTCGCCCTTCGGGCTGCTTGAGCGCAGGCCGCCGTCCTTGCGTCCGAAACCGGACCGTTTCAGCTCAGATCTCGCCGAGGGCGGCCAGATAGAGGTCCAGGATCGCCTCTTCTTCCTGGCGCTTGGCCTTGTCCAGCTTGCGGATGCGGATGACCTTGCGCAGGGTCTTCACGTCATAGCCCTCGCCCTTGGCCTCGGCGAAGACCTCCTTCATGTCGCCCATGATCGCCTGCTTGTCTTCTTCCAGACGCTCGAGGCGCTCGATGATGGTGCGCAGGCGGCCCTGGGCCGTGGCGTTCAGGACGTCGGGATTGGCGAAGGTGGCGTCGTCGGCCATGGGAAGTCCTTTTTGGTGCGCTATCGCTCGGGACACGGTCCCTCGCTGCTTGAGCGCGGTTCAGGTTGGGCGCCATCGCTTCGGCGCGCGGCGCCTCGCTGCTGGAGCGCGGTTTGGTTGGTGCGCTTTAAGCTCGCGCGCAGCATGGATAGTTGAAGCTGGGTTAGCGCCGTCGCCGCCGGGGCTCAACGCCACACGCGAAAAAGGCCACGGACAACCGCCCGTGGCCTGTGGACATCTTCAGTGCGCGACCGCTCTTCAGGCTGCCCGAGCGCGATAACGCCCTAAAGCAGCGAGGGACCGCGTCCCGAGCGATAGGGCGCTAAAAAGCCTTAGCCCTGTTTGGCCTTGAAGCGCGGGTCGGTCTTGTTGATCACATAGACCACGCCCTTGCGGCGCACGATCTTGCAGTCACGGTGGCGCGACTTCAGCGACTTCAGAGAACTACGGACCTTCATGGCCTCATTCCTTCGTGGCCCCCTCGGCGTGAACCTGTCGGGCGCGATACAAAATGAAACGCCGCAAGCGGACCTGCGGCGGGGAGACGGGCCTATAGGTCAGCCGCGCCTGCCCTGTCAACGGGAAACCACCCTCAACCTGACACCCGCCCTCAAGCAGCGAGGGACCGCGTCCCGAGCGATAGGGCAAAAAGATGGAGGCCTGGCCTCCGAGTCGAACGGAGGGTCTGCGGATTTGCGATCCGCCGCGTAGCCTCTCCGCCACCAGGCCGCATCGAGGACGGATCGGCATACCGCACTGCGGTTAACGGGCGGCGACCGGAAAGGGTTAGCGCCGCGTGTCGCCCATGGCCGGAGCACGGCGAAAAGGCGGCGAAAGCGTGCTCTCCTTTCGCGCGCTTGTGATTGCGGGGCCCTCTCCCGGCGCGGTAGGATGGCGTATGAAAATTCGTCTTGTTCTCATTGGCCTGACCGCCGCCTGCGCCCCCCTGATCCCGGAGCCGCCGCGCGGCGGACCGGCCCAGGCGGCGCAGCCCGTGGCGGCTGCGGCGACCGCGACGGCGGCCGTCCAGCCTACCCCCTATGAGGATCAGTCCTTCGAAGGCTGGAAGCAGGGCTTCCTGGCCCGTCACGGCGGGACCAATCGCGCCGCCTTCGAGCGCGAGCTGGCGGGCCTCAGCCCGGATCCCAGCGTCATCCGCCTGGACGGCAACCAGCCCGAGTTCAGCCGCCCGGTCGGCGCCTATGTCCAGAACGCCGTCAGCGACCAGCGCATCGCGCAGGGCCGCGACCGCCTGATGTCGGCGCCCGTCGAGGCCGAGCAACGCTACGGTGTGCCGCGCGAGATTCTGGTGGGCATCTGGGCCCAGGAAAGCGCCTTCGGCCAGGTGCAGGGCGATCACGACGTGATCCGCTCCCTGGCCACCCTGGCCCACGACGGCCGCCGCCGCGACTGGGCCGAGGAACAGCTCAAGGAGGCCCTGACCATCATCGTCGAGGGCCGCGCCCCCCGCGAACGCCTCAAGGGCTCGTGGGCCGGCGCCATGGGCCAGAGCCAATTCATGCCCGACAACTACCGCCGCCTGGCCGTGGACGGCGACGGCGACGGGGTGGTGGACATCTGGAACTCCCCCGCCGACGCCCTCATGTCAGCCGCCCACCTGCTGAGCAACGCGGGCTGGAAGCGGGATCAGCGCTGGCACTATGAAGTGACCCTGCCCCAGGGCTTCGACTACGCCCTGGCCGAGGGCGAGCGCCAGCCGTGGTCGTACTGGGCCCAGCGCGGCGTGGTGCTGTCGCGCGGCGGCGCCCCCAGTTCGGCGGAACAGGCCGAGGGCGCGACCATCCTGCTGCCCCAGGGCGCGGCCGGGCCGGCGTTCCTGGCCCTGCCCAACCACTATGTGATCCGCCGCTACAACAACTCGGTGGCCTATGCCCTGGCCATCGGCATGACCGCTGACGGCATCGCGGGCCGCCCCGGTCTGGTCGCCGCCTGGCCGGACGAGCCCCCCCTGTCCCGGGACCAGCGTCTGGGCGCCCAGCGCGCCCTGGCCGCCGCCGGCTTCGACCCCGGCGGCGTCGACGGCATCGTCGGCTCGGGCACCCGGCGCGCCTTGCGCGGATGGCAGCAGGCCAACGGCCTGACCCCCGACGGCCACCTCACCGCCGCCCTGGCCGACCGTCTGATCGCCGAACAGCGATAACCCGCTTGCCGGACCGGTCGAATACCGGCAGGACCACCGGCCATGAGCGATCGTTCGATCCGGAATCTGGCCAACCTTCAGGCGTTCGGCTCCACCTCGCGGGTGCTGAACCTGCTGGCCGTCTGGCGCCGCCACGGCGGGACCGACGAATGGCGCGACAAGCCCCTGTTCCAGACCCCGGCCCTGAACCGGGGCCTGATCATCAAGCACCGCCTGCGCCGCGACGAGGTGGACCTGTTCCACGTCTATCGTCAGTCGGCCACCAAGGTCATCCTGCCCATCGATCTGGATGACCTGCGCCTGGGCGGACGGTTCATCTTCATCGGCCAGCGCAAATTCGAACGGACCCTGCGCGAGTATTTCGGCGTGTCTGTGGACGAGCGTGACCTCGAGACCCTGCGCCTGATCGACCAGTTGCCGTCGCTGGACCCCTTCCTGCTGCGTGAACAGGTCCGGCGCGCGGGGCTGGACGTGGCGCGCTGCTACTTTGATCTGACCGAGGGGGACATGAAGCGCATGTTCGGCTTCGTGGAGGCCCAGATCGCCCCGCTGGTGGCCATGAGCATGACGGCTGAAACCTCGCAGCCTGGCAAGGCCAGGGCGACGGCCAGCCTGGTGTCCAAGATCCTGTCCAACACGGACGGCGCCGGCATGCAGCCCCTGGGCGAGACGCTCCAGCTGGCGCCCGAGCAGTACGCCGAGGGCGTGTTCTGCTGGAAGGGCTTTCTCTACTACAAATGGTCCGCGGCCACGGTCCTGAAAGAGGCCCGGGCGGTGGCCGACGCCATCGCGACGATGCAGCCGGCCGGACCGCTGGACACCGAATCCCGTCTCTATGTGGAGCGGGGGCGGCGGGTGCTCCGACGCAAGATCCTCAAGACTTGCGAGACGGTGATGGAGACCCTCAAGATCTATGACCACGCCTACGCAAGTCTGACCGAGGACGGCCGGCCGACCGCCTTCCGGGAGTTCCTTCTGGATGCGCCGCACATGTTCATCCGCCTGGGCGAACAGGTGGGGGCGGTGCGGCACATCGTCAGCTTCTGGAATTTCCGCTTCGCCCCGGGCGCCGCCCGCGTCTCGGTGGAGGAGCTGATCGACATCTTCATGGACTTCGAAACCAGCCTCGCCAGCCGCGAAATCATCGACTGACCCCGCCCTCAGGCCGCGAGCGTCCGCGACGCGAGCATCGGGCCCGATAACGCCCTCAGGCCGCGAGCCGCCGCACGGGGAGCATAGGGCCCCAATAAGCCCTCAAGCAGCGCGGCGCCGCGCGCCGCGCGTTAGGGCAAAAAATAAAGAAGCCCTCGCCGGCGGCTCAGGGAACCGGCGAGGGCTTCACCGTCACGCATCGGCATTGGGGGCGTCGATGCGTGAGGTTTCCGCGATCCCGTGGGGCGGGCGCGAAACTCGAAAGGCTCAGGCCCAGTGCATCTGGACCCGGTGGGCGGCGGCCCAGTGGATGGCCCGGATGGCGTCGCAGATGGCCTCACCCGCCGCGCGGCAGCCCAGCTCGCCGCCCAGGTCGGCCGTGACCGCGCCCGCAGCCAGCACCGCCGCCACCGCCGCCTCGATGGCGTCGGCCTCATCCTCCAGCTTCAGGGAGTGGCGCAGCATCAGGGCGGCGGACAGCACCATGCCCACCGGATTGGCCAGGTCCTGCCCGGCGATGTCCGGCGCGGAGCCGTGGATCGGCTCGAACAGCCCCGGCCCCTCGGTCCCCAGCGAGGCCGAGGGCAGCAGGCCGATGGACCCGCCCAGCACCGAGATCTCGTCCGACAGGATGTCGCCGAACATGTTCTCGGTCAGGATCACGTCGTAGTCCCGCGGCTTGCGGATCAGGTGCATGGCCATGGAGTCCACCAGGGCGTGCTCCAGGGTGATGTCGGGATACTCCTCGGCCTGGATGCGCGTGACCACCTCGCGCCACAGGCGGCTGGTCTCCATGACATTGGCCTTGTCCACCGAGGTGACCTTGCCCCGCCGCTGGCGGGCGGTCTGGAAGGCGGCGCGGGCCACCCGCTCGATCTCCTCCACCGAATAGACGCACAGGTCCGAGGCAGAGGTGTCGGTGCGGGTCTTCTCGCCGAAGTAGATGCCGCCGGTCAGCTCGCGGAACACGATCAGGTCCACGCCCTCGACGATCTCCTTCTTCAGCGGCGAGCGGTGGGCCATCACCGGCGAGACCTGCAAAGGCCGCAGATTGGCGTACAGGCCCATGGCCTTGCGGATGGCCAGCAGGCCTTCCTCGGGCCGCCGCTTGCCGCCGTCCCATTTGGGTCCGCCCACGGCGCCCAGCAACACCGCATCGGCGGCCTTGCAGGCGTCGCGGGTCTCGTCCGGCAGGGGCTCGCCGGTAGCGTCGATGGCCGCCCCGCCGATCAGGTGCTCCTGATAGTTGAAGCGGTGACCATAGAAGTCGCCGACGCAGTCCAGCACGGCGCAGGCGACGGCCGCGACCTCCGGCCCCACCCCGTCTCCGGGTAGCACGACAATGGTATGGTCCTGAAAGGGGGGCATCACGCGGTTTCCTGTTGTCGGCGTTCAAAGGCTTCGATGTCGGGCAGTCGGGCGGTCAGCCAGCCCATGGCGTCCACCCCGTCCAGAAGGCACTGGCGGGCGAAAGCCTCCACCCGGAAGGGCGTCGGCTCGGCGTTGCCGCGCCGGATGGTCTCGGCTTCCAGATCGATGGTCACCGGCTGGTCCGGATGGGCGGCCAGATCGTCCCACACCGCCTGGCTGACCACCACGGGCAGCAGCCCGTTCTTCAGGGCGTTGGAGGTGAAGATGTCCGCGATCGAGGTCGAGACCACCGCCCGGAAGCCATAGTCCAGCAGGGCCCACGGCGCGTGCTCGCGCGACGAGCCGCAGGCGAAATTGTCCCCCGCGATCAGGATGCGGTGCGCCGCCGGATCGATGCGGTTCAGCACCGCCTCCGGCTTGACCGTTCCGTCGGACTCATAGCGCCAGTCGTGGAAGGCGTGCGCCCCCAGCCCTTCGCGGGTGGTGGTGGTCAGAAACCGGCCGGGAATGATCTGGTCCGTGTCGATGTTGGACTGGCTGAACACCACCGTGCCCGAGGTCAGGGTCTTCAAGGGCTCAGGCATGAACAGTCTCCTCGGCCGACATGAACACCCTCGGGTCGGTCAGCACGCCCATGACGGCGCTGGCGGCGGCCGTGGCCGGACTGGCCAGGATGGTGCGCGCCCCCGGTCCCTGCCGGCCCTCGAAATTGCGGTTGGAGGTGGACACCGCCAGCTGGCCCGGCCCCACCATGTCGCCGTTCATGGCCAGGCACATGGAGCAGCCGGGGATGCGCCATTCGGCCCCCGCCTCGGTGAAGACGGTGTGCAGACCCTCCGCCTCGGCGTCGCGCCGCACGGCCTCCGAGCCGGGCACCACCAGCACCCGCACCCCCGGCTTGACCCGGCGGCCCTTCAGGATGGCGGCGGCGGCGCGCAGGTCGGGCAGCCGCCCGTTGGTGCAGCTGCCGATGAAGACCACGTCCACCGGGTACTCCGTGGTCGCCCGCCCGGCCTCGAAGCCCATATAGGCCAGAGCCTTGCGGTCGTTGTCGGATCTGGGCTCGGGCGGGGCGGCGCCGATGGCGACGCCCGCGTCCGGCGTGGTGCCCCAGGTGGCCATGGGCCGGATGGCGTTCCCGTCCAGCCGGACCTCCTTGTCGAACGCCGCGCCCGGGTCCGACGCCAGGCTCAGCCAGTCCGCCGCCGCCCGCTCGAACGCCGCGCCCTGCGGCGCATGACGCCGGCCCCGCAGCCACGCGATGGTGGCCTGATCCGGCGCGATCATGCCCGCCCGGGCGCCCGCCTCGATGGACATGTTGCACAGGGTCATGCGCCCTTCCATGTCCAGGGCGCGGATCACCTCGCCGGCATATTCGATGACGTAGCCGGTGCCCCCGCCGAACCCGAGGGCGGCGATCACCGCCAGGGCCACGTCCTTGCCCGACACCCCCGGCGCCAGGGTCCCGTCCACTGTCACGCGCAGGGTCTTCGCCTTGCGCTGCAGCAGGCACTGGGTGGCCAGCACATGGCCCACCTCGGACGTGCCGATGCCGAAGGCCAGCGCCCCGAAGGCGCCGTGGGTGGCGGTGTGGCTGTCGCCGCAGACCACGGTCATCCCCGGCTGGGTCAGGCCCAGCTCGGGGCCCATCACATGCACCACGCCCCGCTGGTCCGAGTCCCATCCGGCCAGCGAAACCTCATGACGCGCGCAGTTGCGCTCCAGCGTCTCCACCTGCGCCTTGCTGGCGGGGGTGTAGTAGGGCCGCTCCCCGTCCGGCCCGGCGGGCAGGGTCGGGGTGGAGTGGTCCAGGGTGGCGAAGGTGCGGTCCGGGCGACGCACGGTCAGGCCGCGCCGCTCGATCTCGGCGAAGGCCTGCGGGCTGGTCACCTCGTGCACCAGATGCAGGTCCACATACAGAACCGCAGGCGTCTCCGCCGTCTCGGCCGAGACCACGTGCCGGTCCCAGACCTTTTCATAAAGTGTGCGGGGCTCAGGCATACTCCACCGCCTTCTCCGCCGTCGCGTCTTCGTAGATCGGCTCCAGCCAGCCATGGCGGTCCGGCGTGTCGCCGGTGAACAGGCCCCGGAAGGCCGCGTTCAACGCCTTCGTCACCGACCCCGGCCCGTTGGCGCGGGTGGTGATGCCGTCCACCGAGCGCACCGGGGTGATCTCGGCCGCCGTGCCGGTCATGAAGATCTCGTCGGCCAGATACAGCATCTCGCGCGGCAGGCTCTGCTCCACCACCTCGAGGCCCTGGTCGCGGGCCAGTTGCATGACCGTGTCCCGGGTGATGCCCATCAGGATGGAGGACGCTGCGGTCGGGGTCAGGATGCGCCCCTCCCGCACGATGAACAGGTTCTCGCCGGCGCCTTCGGACAGACGGCCGTCCACGCCCAGCCCGATGCCCTCGCCGAAGCCGCCGACCCGCGCCTCACGCCCGATCAGATAGGACGACAGATAGTTGCCGCCCGCCTTGGCCCCGGTCGGGATGGTGTTGGGCGCCGCGCGCTGCCAGGACGAGACACAGGCGTCCACGCCCTTCTCCAGCGCCTCGTCGCCCAGATAGGCGCCCCAGGGAAAGGCGGCGATGGTCACGTCCACCTGCGGCTTGGCCGGGGTCACCCCCATGCCGCACTCGCCCAGAAAGGCGATGGGCCGCAGATAGGCGCCCTTCAGACCGTTGGCCCGCACGATGGCCTTGCAGGCGTCCAGTACCTCGTCCTCGGTGAACGGCAGGGCGAAGTGATAGATGCGCGCACTGTCGAACAGGCGGCGCACATGGTCGGTCAGGCGGAACCCGCGCGGCCCGTCGGGGGTGTCATAGACGCGGATGCCCTCGAACACCGAGGTGCCGTAGTGCAGGGCGTGGCTCATGACGTGGACCTTCGCGTCGGCCCAGGGCGTCATCTCGCCGTTCATCCAGATGTAGTCAGCCAGCGGCGGCATAGGCGGGTCTTTCCTGTCGGTCGGCGGCGGCGGCGATGATGGCCGTCAGCTCCGTGTCGTTGATCTCGCCGATCTCGTCGGCGCGGCGCTTGAAGCCGGCGAAGACCTCGGCCAGCACGCCCCCGGTCAGGTCGTGGCCCAGCACGGCGGCGCGCTTGGCCACCGCGTGGCGGCCGGAGTGCTTGCCCAGGACGAAGAAGCTGCCTTCGAAGCCCACGTCCTCGGGGCGCATGATCTCGTAGGTGCGCGCGTCGGCCATCATGCCGTGCTGGTGGATGCCGGCCTCGTGGGCGAAGGCGTTGATGCCCACGATGGCCTTGTTGCGCACCACCGGGCTCTCGGTGATCTCGCACAGCAGGCGGCTGGTCCGCACCAGATGGCGGCAGTCCACGCCGGTGGTCACGTCATAGCGGTCGGCGCGGGTGCGCAGGGCCATGATCACCTCTTCCAGCGAGGCGTTGCCCGCCCGTTCGCCGATGCCGTTGATGGCCCCTTCCACCTGACGCGCCCCGGCCTCCACCGCCGCCAGGGAATTGGCCACGGCCAGCCCCAGGTCGTCGTGACAGTGGGCCGAGAACACCGCATGGGGATGCTTCGGGCGAATGCGCGCGATCAGGTCCGCATAGCGCGCCCGCACCTCGTCCGGCGTGGCATAGCCCACGGTGTCGGGCACGTTCAGGGTCTGGGCCCCGGCGTCGGCGGCGGCCTCCATCACCTCGGCCAGGAACTCCGGCTCGGTGCGGAAGGCGTCCTCGGCGGAGAACTCCACATCGTCGAACAGGGTGCGGGCGTAGGCCACCGAGCGCACCGCCGCGGCCAACACCTCGTCGGTGCTCATGCGCAGTTTGGCCGAGCGGTGGATGGGGCTGGTCCCCAGGAAGATGTGGCAGCGGCGGTGCGTCTTCGGCGCAGGCGACAGGGCGCGGTGGGCCGCGTCGATGTCCTTCTCGCCGGACCGGGACAGGGAGCAGAACACCGGCCCCTCGATCTCCCCGGCCACCCGCCGCATGGCTTCCTCGTCGCCCGGCGAGGCGGCGGCGAAGCCGGACTCGATCACGTCCACGCCCAGGTCGCGCAGGGCCTCGGCCATGCGCAGCTTGGCCGCCGTGGACATGGAAAATCCCGGCGCCTGTTCGCCGTCGCGCATGGTGGTGTCGAAAACGATGACGCGGTTGGGATCCGACGCCGCCAGCTCGGCGGTGCGGGATACGGGTCTCGATACGTCGACCATCACGCGGCCTCCGATTGCAGGACCGCCGCGTCGATGCGGCTGACGCCGATCAGGCGGTCGATCTGACGGCGCAGGATCTGGGGACAGCGGGTTTCATCGCGCCCGCGCACGGTGATGGCCGCGCGGCGCATGACGCCCTCGTCGGTCAGCATCAGGCCGTCGATGTGAAAGCCCCGGCGCTCCACCAGTCCAATGAGGCGCTGCAGCGAGCCGTCGGCCCGGTCGATCTGGATGTGTATGGTGTCGCTCATCAGGCGCCCTCCATCATTTCTGCGTTTGACTTGCCCGGCGGCACCAGCGGCCAGACGTTTTCCCTGGGGTCGATCACGACGTGCGCGAGGCAGGGGCCGGGCGCGTCCAGCAGGCGCTGGATCCCGGCGGAGACCTCCTCGCGCCGGCTAATTCGGAAGGCTTCAACGCCGAACGCCTGGGCCACCGCCACGAAGTCCGGGTTGTCCGACAGGTCGACCTCGGAATAGTTCTCGCCGAAGAACAGGGACTGCCACTGGCGCACCAGGCCCAGCGAGGCGTTGTCCAGCAGGACGATCTTCAGATTGATCCCGTAGCGGCGCAGGGTCGCCAGCTCCTGGATGTTCATCATGAAGCCGCCGTCCCCGGCGATGGTCACCACCTGGGCGTCCGGCCGCGCCAGCTTGGCGCCCAGCCCGGCGGGCAGGCCGAAGCCCATGGCGCCCAGACCGCCGGACGTCAGGTGGGCCTCGGGCCGGGAGAACCGGCAGTGCTGGGCGGCCCACATCTGGTGCTGGCCTACGTCGCAGGCGGCGACGAAGTCGTCCCCGGCGCGCTCGGACAGCTCCTTCAGCAGGGCGGGCGCATAGACCCCGTCGCCCGGCGCGTCATAGCGGGCGGCGTGGCGCTGGGCCCGGGCCATGCAGCGCATGATCCACGGATCGATGGCCAGCGGCCCCGGATCGGTGGCCGCCAGGCTCGCCTTCAGGTCGCCGACGACCCCCACGGTCGCCTCGCGCAGCTTGGAGATTTCCGCCGGGTCGATGTCGTAGTGGACGATGCGGGCGTGGGGCGCGAACTCGGCCAGCTTGCCCGTGGCGCGGTCATCGAAGCGCGCCCCCAGAACCACCAGCAGGTCGGACTCCTGCACCGCCTCGTTGGCGGCGCGGGTGCCGTGCATGCCGATCATGCCCAGGAAGCCGTGGGAATCCGTGGGAATGGAGCCCAGGGCGTTCAGGGTGGCCACCGCCGGGATGCCGGTGCGCGCGAAGAAGGCGCGCAGCTCATCGACCGCGCCGGCGATCTTGACGCCGCCGCCCACGTACAGAACGGGGCGCTCGGCGGCGCGGATGGCGGCCTCGGCCTCGCGGATGGCGGCGTGGTCAGCCGCCTCCAGCGGTTCGTTGAAGATCGGCGCGGCGAAGGGCTGGGCCACCTCGGCGAACTGGATGTCCTTGGGCAGGTCGATCAGGACCGGACCGGGCCGTCCCTCCTTCGCCACCCGGAACGCCTCGGCCACCACAGACGGAATGTCGGCGGCGTCGCGCACGATCCAGCTGTGCTTCACGATGGGCAGGGTGCAGCCCAGGATGTCGATCTCCTGGAACGAGTCCGTGCCCATCAGCCCGGTGGCCACATTGCCGGTGATGCAGACCATGGGCACCGAATCCATCATGGCGTTGGCGATGCCGGTGATCAGATTGGTGGCGCCGGGGCCCGAGGTGGCCATGCACACCCCCACCTTGCCCGACGAACGGGCGTAGGCGTCGGCGGCGAAGGCGGCCCCCTGTTCGTGGCGCACCAGGATGTGGCGCAGGGACGAGCCGGTCAGGGCGTCATAGACCGGCATGATCGCCCCGCCCGGATAGCCGAACAGCACATCCACGCCCATCGCCTCCAGGCTGGAGACGAGCAGGCGCGCGCCCGTCTGCGGGGCGGTGGCGGCGTCGGGCTGTTTCAGGGCGGCGGCGGTCATGGCGGTGCTTTCGGCGATCCTCTGGCTTCAGGCCGCTTCGGACTTGGCGGCGTGCAGCCAGGCCATGCGTTCGCGCAGGCGGGCGCCGGTCTGTTCGATGGGATGGTCGTAGTCGGCCTTCAGCCAGGCCTCGTACTGGCCCTTCCCGGCCTCGTTCTCGGCGATCCACTGGCGGGCGAACTGGCCCGACTGGATGTCCTCCAGGATCTCCTTCATGCGCGCGCGGGTCTCGTCGTTGATCACCCGCGGGCCCGAGGCGACCGCGCCGTATTTGGCGGTCTCGGAGATGAACTCGTGCATCTTGGTGACGCCGCCCTCGTAGAACAGGTCCACGATCAGCTTCAGCTCGTGCAGGCATTCGAAATAGGCGATTTCGGGCTGGTAGCCGGCCTCGACCAGGGTGTTGAACCCGGACATGACCAGCTCCTTGGCGCCGCCGCACAGCACGGCCTGTTCGCCGAACAGATCGGTCTCGGTCTCCTCGCGGAAGCTGGTCTCCAGCAGGCCGCCGGTGGCGCCGCCGATGCCCTTGGCGTAGCCCATGGCCCGGTCCCGCGCCTTGCCCGTGGCGTCGCGCTCGATGGCGAACAGGCTGGGCACGCCGCGGCCGCGCGCATATTCGCGGCGGACCAGATCACCCGGGCCCTTGGGGGCCACCAGGATCACGTCCATGTCCTCGCGCGGGGTGACCCGGTCGTAGATGATCGAGAAGCCGTGGGCGAACAGGATGGCCGCGCCCGGCTTGGCGTTCGGCTCGATGATGTCGCGGTAGACCTCGCCCTGAATCATGTCCGGGGTCAGGATGGCGATGATGTCGGCGCCCTTGACCGCCTCGGCAGGCTCGGCGGTCGGCACGCCGTCCGCAGCCGCGTTCTTCCAGCCCTTGCCGCCCTCACGGACGCCGACGATCACGTCGTGGCCGGAGTCCTTCAGGTTCTGGGCGTGGGCCCGACCCTGGCTGCCATAGCCGATGATGGCGATGCGCTGGCCGGCGATGGCGCCCGGGCGAATGTCGTCGTTGGTGTAGATGGTGATAGGCATCAGGCGTCCTCGTGAGCGGTCTGGGTGCTGGCGGCGCGAGGCCGGCCCGGGAAGGAATCGGCGGTACGCGCCGGCGGCGGATTGGGAATGGTGACCGCGCCCTGCGAGGCGGAGGCCGCCAGGACGGCGTATTTGGCGAACACGCCCACCGGCGCCTCGCGCTCGGGCGTCGAGGGCTGACGCGCGCTCAGATCGGCGTCCACGTCGATGCGGCGGTTGGTGACGTCGATGGTGACCCGGTCGCCGTCACGGACCCGCGCGATGGGCCCGCCCACGGCGGCTTCCGGCGACACGTGCCCGGCCACGAAGCCGTAGGACGCGCCCGAGAACCGGCCGTCGGTGATCAGGGCCACGTTCTCGATCTTGCGGCCCTTCAGGGCGGCGGTGACCTGCAGCATCTCGCGCATGCCCGGCCCGCCGCGCGGTCCCTCGTGGCGGATGATGATGACGTCGCCCTCGCCCGCCGCGCCGGACTGGACCGCCTCGAAAGCGTCCTCCTCACGGTCGAAGACCCTGGCCGGTCCCTCGAAGCGGTCGACCTTGTGGCCGGTCAGCTTGATGACCGCGCCCTCGGGGGCCAGGTCGCCGTAGATGACCGCATAGCTGCCGCGCGCCATGACGGGGCGGTCAAAATCGGTGATGACCTTCTGGCCCGGCGCCTCCTCGGCCTCGGCGGCCTCCTCGAACAGCGAGCGGCCGGAGACGGTGGGCGCATCGGCGATCTTGCCCGCCCAGGCCAGCCGCTGGGCCACCAGACGGGTGCCGCCGGCCACGAACAGGTGGTGGGCCAGGAACTGACCGCCCGGCTTCAGATCGCAGATGACCGGGGCGGTCTCGCAGGCGAAGTGGCAGTCCTCGACCCCGAACGGCACGCCCGCCTCCGCCGCGATGGCGGTCAGATGCAGCACCGCATTGGTGGATCCGCCCGAGGCCGACACCGCCACCGCCGCGTTCATCAGCGACCGGGGCGTGATGAACTCGCGGGCGCTGATCCCCTTAACCGTCAGCTCGACCGCCAGACGGCCGCAGCGCTCGCCCTGTTCGCCCTTGTCGGGATGGACCGCCGGCACGTCGTTGGCGCCCATGGGCGACAGGCCCATGACGCTCAGGGCCATGGCCATGGTGTTGGCGGTGAACTGGCCGCCGCAGGCGCCGGCGCCGGGGCAGGCCGCGACCTCGACCGCCTTCAGCCCGGCGTCGTCCAGCGCCCCGGCGCCATGGGCGCCGATGGCCTCGAAGATTTCCTGGACCGAGATTTCCTTCTCGCCGATCCGGCCCGGCATGATGGTGCCGCCGTAATAGACCAGGCCCGGGATATCCATCCGCGCCAGGGCCATGGCCGCCGCCGGGATGGTCTTGTCGCAACCGACGATGCAGACGACCCCGTCCAGTTGATGCCCCTGCACCGCCAGCTCGATGGAATCGGCCACCACCTCGCGGCTGATCAGGGACGCCTTCATGCCCGGCGTGCCCATGCTGATGCCGTCGGTGACGACGATGGTGTTGAAATCCACCGGCCAGCCGCCCGCCTCACGGATGCCGCGGCGCACGTCATCGGCCAGCCGGTCCAGATGCATGTTGCACGGCGTCACCGACGACCAAGTGTTGACCACCGCGATCATCGGCCGCTCGAAATCGGCGTCGTCCATGCCCGCAGCCCGCAGATAGCTGCGCGCCGCCGCCCGGTTCGGGCCGCGCGTCACCGCCGCGCTACGGCGGTTGGCTTGAGGCGTCTTGCTGGAAAAATCTTGCGTCATTGGGTCCGGCTGATCCGGACCGCCCAAACACGAAAAACCCCGCTTCCGGTGGAAGCGGGGCTGTGCGAGCGGTCCTGAGGTTTGAGTTCAGGTCGCGTGCAGCCCCGCGCTTCCAAGAAGCACGAGCACCAGTACGGTAATCAGGATAAGGGTTTGCAGGCCATCCACGGGCGCATGCGGACGCACAGCGGCGATGGCCGTCTTGGTCTGTCCAGCGATGGGCGCGCGGTTGTTCACGTCGTCAGCCTTGGTCTGCGATGACGGCAAGAGACATCAATTCCCTGTGCAGCGCAACAGGCCAAAGGAACAATTTTCCAATTCGCGCCCCACAAGCACCGTCTGTGGCATTTTTTCACCGCTGGTGTCCGGAGGCGGATCAGGCGGGAATGAGCGCCACCCGGGTCAGCCGATCATCGGCTGTCATGAACAGGCTCGCGCCCCCGGGGCCGAAGGCGCAGTTGGCGGTCGCCCGCCCGGTGTCGATGAGACCCAGCTGCTCGCCCTCGGGCGTCAGCACCAGCACCCCGCCCGGCCCGGTGGCGAAGAGGCGCCCGCGGGCGTCCACCTTCAGCCCGTCCGGCAGGCCCGGCGCGTCGGGCGCCATCAGCGGCGCGGCGTCGAACAGCACGCGGGACGACCGCGCCCCGCCGGCCTCGTCCAGCTCATAGGCCATGATCACGGGGGCGTCGGAATCCGACACCGCCACATAGAGGGTGCGCTGGTCCGGCGAGAGCGCCACGCCGTTGGGGAAGCTCAGGGCGTCCTCGATCAGGGTCACCCGTCCGTCCGGCGCCAGCCTGTAGACGCCGTTGTGCGCCAGCTCCTTGACCGGGGACTCGTTCATCCCCTCCAGCCCGTAGGGCGGGTCGGTGAAATAGACCGCGCCGGACCGGTGGATCACCAGATCGTTGGGACTGTTGAACCGCCGCCCCTCGAACCGGTCCACGACGATGGTCTTTTCAAGGGTGGCCAGATCGACGCGCGATAGCGAGCGATTGCCGTGGTCGCACATCAGCAGCGGCCCGGCCGCCTCGATGGCCAGACCGTTGGCGCCCGGCTCGCGCAGGTGCGACCCGTCCTCGCCGTCGAAGCCGGAGGGCCGCATGAATTCCGAAAGCCCGTCAGCCTCCGACCAGCGCCAGATCACGTTCTGCGGCACATCGCTGAACAGCAGATAGCCGCCCGCTTCCACCCACACCGGCCCCTCGGCCCAGTCGAATCCCTCCGCCAGCACCTCCACCCGGGCGCCGGGCGCGATGATGGCGTCCATCGCCGGCGACAGACGACGCACGCCGCCCACGGTCTCGCGCCCGGGCGTCGTCACACATCCCCCAAGGCCCATGACGGCGGCGCCCGCGAGCAGCCCGCGACGGCCGATCACAGCGCCACCGGCCGGCGCTCGCGCGCGGCCTGGTACAGGGCGTCGATGATGCGCATGTCCCGCAAGCCCTCCTCGCCCGGCACGACAGGTTCGGCGCCGGTCAGCACGCACTGCGACAGGTGATCCAGCTGGCCGGAAAACTGGTTCAGGGGCAGGATCGGCGGCTCGTGCTCGCGCGTGCGCCCCTCCAGATGGACCCGCGTCCGGTGGCCGCCGTAGCCCGTGGCCGGCTCCATATCCAGCCAGCCCGCCGCCCCCACCGCCCGCGACCGCCCGTGGTTCGAGCTGTAGGACGACACGCCGTCAGCCACGGCCCCGGACGGAAAGCGCAACTGAAACAGCAGGGTGTCCTCCACGGCGCGGAACCGCGGGTCCGAGCGATCGGTTTGCTCCACCGCGGCGACCTCCACCGGTTCCTCCCCCGTCAGATAGCGGGCCGACTGCAGGCTGTAGATGCCCATGTCCATCATGGACCCGCCGCCCGACAGGGCCGGATCCAGCCGCCACTGGCCGGGATCGCCGATGTTGAATCCGTGCTGCGACGTGACCAGACGAATGGGCCCCAGCTCGCCAGAGGCCGTCATGCGCATGGCCTCGCGGTTGTGGCTCTCGAACCATGAGCGGTAGCCGATCATCAGCTTCACATTGGCCGCGCGGCAGGCGGCGATCATCCCGGCGGCCTCGCCGGCGTTCATGGCCATGGGCTTTTCGCACAGCACGTGCTTGCCCGCCGCCGCCGCCCGCAGGGTGTACTCGTGGTGCAGGGCGACGGGCAGGATCACGTAGACGATGTCCACGTCCGGATTGTCGCGAATGCGGTCGAAATTGCCGTAGTCGTAGATGTTCCGCTCGGGTACGCCGTACTCGGCCGCGATCCGGCGCGCCTTGGCCGGGTCGCCGCTGACCAGCGCCGTCAGGCGTGAGTGCCGACACTCGGCGAAGCGCGGCATGATGACATTGGCGTATCCGCCCAGACCCACGATGGCGTAGCCCAGCTTGCGCGGCTCCTGACCGAGCGCGCGGCCGCCCGCCATCAGGCCTCCGGTCAGGGCGCCCGCTCCGGCCAGGAGGGTGCGACGGCTGGTGGACAGGCTCATGGGCGGGCTCCTCGATAACCGGACCCCGCAAACTTCCATGAAATGGGAACGCTAACAACGCCGCGGACGCGTTTTCAGCGCCCCGCCGAACCCCGCATCACCGGTCGCGTTTCAGAACCCGGCCCAGGCTCTTCCACTCCAGCTTGACCCCGGACAGGGCCCCGGCGCGGAAGGCGCGACCCGCCAGCCAGGTGATCGCCGCCACCGTGACCAGCATGCCCGCGATGGTCCCGAGGATCTCGAACAGCGGCGGTCCGGACGGCGCCCGCGCGCTCATCAGGAACGGCGTGAAGAACGGGATCCAGGACATCACCTTGACCACCGTCGCGTCCGGATTGCGCATGGCGATCTGCATGACCAGAAGCGGCGCGATCAGGATCATCATGATCGGCCCGATCAGGGTCTGGGCCTCGCGCGGGGTCTCGCAGAACGCCCCGATGGCGGCGAAGATGACGGCGTACATCAGGTAGCCGCCGGCCAGATAGGCGAACAGATACAGCAGCAGGCCGTCCTTCAGCAGCACCGTCGCCACGTCCCCGCCGATCTCGGGGATCAGGGCCGCGAACCCGGCGGCGCCCAGCGCGCCCCAGGCCAGCAGCACCGTGCCGGTCAGGGCCGCGACCCCCAGCACCTTGCCCGCCAGAATCTCGGTGGACGAAGCAGAGGACAGCAGGACCTCCAGCACCTTGTTGGCCTTCTCCTCCATGACGCTGTTCATGAGCATGGAGGCGCCGGTGACCACCAGCGACCAGAGCAGGAATCCAAGGGCGAAGCCGATGATGCCGGGCAGGCTGTCGCGCAGGGCGACCTGTCCGCCGCTGGCGCTGGCGGGCGAGAACATCTGCACGTCGGGGCGGAACCGGTCCACGTCGCGGATCAGGCCGGGATCGACCCCCGCCGTGGTCAGGGCCTCACGCCGGTTCACCTCGGCGAGCGCATCGCGTACCGCATTCTCCACTGTCCGGTCCGTCGCCCGGGCGGCCCAGACCACCGCCGACGGCGCGCCGTCATCCTGACGGTTCAGGATCACCACCGCGTCCAGTTGCTCGCCGTCAGCCAGCAAGCGATCGCCGCTGAACCAGGGCGCCACACGCTCCCGCGCATTGTCGGCTTCGGCCAGAGCCTGCAGCTCGGTCGGCGTGTCCACCAGCACGATGGACTCCCGCGGCGGGCTGTATGCGGCCCCGGCCCGGGGCGCGACCCGGCGCAGTTCGGCCAGACCGGCCGCCTCGCCCTGTTCCTCTGTGACGCGCCGCACAGCCTCGACGCCGTCGAGCCCCGCCTCGCTGAGGGCTGCGGTTCGCAGGGCCTCCGCTGTCCGGCGCGCCCGCGCCTCGTCCAGAGCCCGGCGCACGCCTTCGCTCAGCGCCCCTGACTCGTCAGAGGGCGCCTCCACCATGGCCACCATGTGGACCGGCTCGGCCCGCTGCATCAGGATCGGGATCGCCCCGCCCAGCACGGCGAAGAACGGCAGCGCCAGAAGCGACAGCCAGAACCCGACGGTGCGCGCATAGGCCAGATATTCACGGCGGGCGATGAGCAGGGCGCGGGTCATCGGGCCGCCTCCCCGTCGCGGGCCTCGACCTGGTCCGGGTCCGCCCCGGTCAGGCCGATGAAGGCGTCGTGCAGGGTGGGTTCGCGCATCTGGAATGTCCTGACGTCCAGCCCCTGGACGAAGGCGGCCTTCAGGGCGTCATGGCCCGAGGCGCCGGGTTTCAGGGCCGCGCGGATGCGCTGGCCGTCGATGTCCACCGAGGCCACCCCCGGGAGAGCCGCCACGGCGTCCGCCGGTATGCCGCCCTCCAGCTCCAGGAACCGCGGCGTCGTGGCGCGCGCCTCGTCCACCGTGCCCTCAAACGCCTTTCGTCCGCCGGCGATCAGCACGACCTTGTCGCACAGCCGTTCAGCGTGCTGCATCACATGGGTCGAGAACAGCACCGTGGCGCCGTTGGCCGCGATCTCGCGGATCACGACCTCCAGCCCCTGCTGGTTGACCGGGTCCAGCCCGGAGAACGGCTCATCGAGGATCACGAACTCCGGCTCGTGGGCCAGGGCGGCGATCAGCTGGACCTTCTGGGCCATGCCCTTGGACAGGTCCTTCATCTTCTTGTTCGCGGATGCGCCCAGCCCCTGCGCCTCCAGCATCACCCGCGCCCGCCTGCGGCCCTCGCCCAGCGGCACGCCCTTCAGGCCGGCGAAGAAGGCGATGGCGTCCACGGGCGTCATCTTGCGGTACAGGCCGCGCTCTTCCGGCAGAAAACCCAGCCGGTCGCGCACCTTGCGGCCGTCGTTGGCGCCCAGGATGGTGATGCGGCCCGCCGTGACCGGCGCCAGTCCCAAGATCATGCGGATGGTCGAGGTCTTGCCCGCCCCGTTCGGTCCGAGGAATCCGCAGATGGACCCTTTCGGCACCGCGAAGCTCAGGTCCTGGACCGCCTGAAAGGCGCCGTACCGTTTGCTGACGTTCTCAAGTGCGAGCGCCGGACCCATGCCGCCTCCCCTGTTCGCGAGCACCATCCCTAGCCCGCTTCCCCGCCAGCCGCCAACCGTGGCCGTTGACGGGCCTCTCCCGGCGGCGGATGGTTGTTCGGGGCTTTCAGGGAGACGGAATGTGCTGCGACGAGTTCTGGGGACGCTGGCGGGGGTCGTGCTGGCCATCGTCATCACCAGCCTGTGGGAGATGGTCGCCCATTATCTGATGCCGCCGCCACCCATGCGGCTGGACGTGGCGCCGGGCGCGCCGACCCTGGCCGCGGTCATCGTCGGCTATGGCGTCGCCACCTTCCTCGGAGCCCTGACGGCGGCGCGGCTGGCGCGCGCCGACTGGGCCGCCCTGATCGTGGGGGGGATCATGGCGCTGTCGGTGATCGCCCTGGTGGCCATGATGCCCCACCCGGTGTGGTTCACGGCCCTGTCGCTGGCGGTGATCGGGGTGGCGACCTTCGCCGCGCGACACCTGAGCTTGGGGATGGGCGCTTACAGTCCGTCAGCGGCCTTTGACCAATCAGCCTGACGAGTCGGCACGCCTGATCAGACGAATCCTGCGTGTAAACCACGCGGGTGAGCACGGCGCTGTCTCCATATACCAGGCGCAACTGCGTGGCCTGGACAAGGCAGATGCCGAACTCCACGCATGGCTGACCGAGACGCTGAATCACGAACGGCGCCACCGGACGGCGTTCCGGGACGCCATGCCGCTACGGGGCGCCAAGCCCTGCCGCGCTCTGGTGATATGGAAAAGCGGGGGAAGTGTTCTGGGGTGGCTATCTTCGGCCTTCGGAAGAGTCGGCGTGCTGGTCTGTACGCAAGCCGTAGAAGAGACGGTTCATCGTCATTTGCTGGAGCAGATCAGCTTCCTTGACCGCGTTGACCCCGAACTGGCCAACGTCGTCCGTGACATCCTCAAGGAAGAAGTGGATCATTTGCTCTATGCGCGTGACCGCCTTTCACAGCGCTCGCGGGTTCTCCGCATGGCGCGAGCGCTGGTTGGCGTGGCGACGGAAGCCCTTATCGCCGTATCGACCAGAGGCGACTCATTCAGATTGCGCCGCGACCTGAAAGACGCAGCCGCCTAGCCCCGCGCGCGATCGCCCGGGATGCGCACCGCGAACTCGCGGCCCAGATAGTTGGCGGGATTCAAACGCGCGCCGCCCCGGCGGATCTCGAAATGCAGGTGAGGTCCGGTGGAATAGCCGGTGGAGCCGACCTTGCCGACCACCTGCCCCGCCGCCACCTCGGCGCCGGTCTGCACGTCCACCGCGCTCATATGGGCGTAGAAGCTGCGCAGGCCGTTGGGGTGGCGCACTTCCACATAGCGGCCGTAGCCGGCCCGGTCATAGCCCACGGCCGTAACCACGCCCTCGGACGTGGCCAGCACCGGGGTGCCCGTGGGCGCGGCGATGTCGACCCCGGCGTGTTGCCGGGCCGCCGGCTCACCGGCGAGACGGCGCGTGCCAAAGCGTGAATTGATCGGGTGGCTCTTGATGGGCAGGTCGAAGGCGATGATCCGCACCGGCGGGCCCATGTCCTTCGCCTCGGCGATCACGGGCGGCGCCATGGGACGCTCGGCGACGGGGTTCTCCACCTCCACGGCCACGTGCATGGCCTGGGGCGCGGCGGCCATGGCCATTACGGCGACGGCCGCCAGACCGAGAGTCTGGCCGGAATGGGTGAGGAAAGACCTCGCAGTCGGCAATAGTCGTCGCAAGCGGCGGCTCCGTCGGCGGCGTGACAAGCTCGTCAAAGCTCGATGGGAAGGTCGCCGAGACCATGCCCGCGAGGGGCGTGGAACCCCGTTCAGGGGGCGGCGACCGGATCGAGGCGGCGTTGTGCGGGACCGATGGGGCCATTTATGGGCGCCGCATGCGACAGACCGTCGCATTTTCGCAACCACTTGGTATCACAAAGAAAACGGCGGAGAGCCCGAGCCCTCCGCCGCCTTTTCGTTCCGCTCGGCGTGATCAGAACGGCAGACTGAGGGTGACCGCTCCCACGTGGCTGTCGGCCGCTTCCGCGAACCGGCCGCGATAGCCGATGTCGAGGTTCATCCGCTCGCCGAGGCGCGCGGTGACTCCCAGATTGACCATGGCCTGCTCGGACAGCGGGTTGTCGAAGGCCGTGGACAGCGCCTGGGCGGGATTGGCCGCCAGACCCACCGTCACCGGATCGGCGCCGTCGTCCAGCAGGTCGCGATAGCCCCCTTCAGCATAGAAGCCGAAGGCGGGGCCGCCGCCTTCCAGCCGCAGGGCCACCTCGGCGGTGATGCCCTCCACGGTGCGGTCGGCGATGTCGTGACGGGCGGCGGGACCCTGCTCCACATAGCCGTCCAGATCGGCGCTGACCCAGGCCAGGGCCGCACGCGGCGACAGGGCCAGGCCGCCCATCTCCATCCAGGTCCCCGCCTGCAGGCGGGCGCCGGTGGTCACGGCCCGGGTCTTGCCCGCATGCACCACGGGGGTGAGGGCGGTCAGGCGGGCGATGTCATCGAACCGGTCGCTGGAAACGCCGATCACGCCGTTGACGAACACGGCGTCCGAGCGCCAGCCCGCCCACAGGTCGGCGCTGACCGTCTCGATGTCCGCCATCAGGCGGCCGGCGGTCAGGTCGCCCTGGTCGAAGCCGGCGCCCAGGCCGAAGCGCCAGCTGGACGACGGGGAGGCTTCCACCTGGAAGCGCGCGCCCCAGGTCTCGGTCTCCGCCGAGGCGATGGCGCCCCGGGCGTCGAATTCGGTCTGGTCGTAGACCACGCCGGCGGTCACGCCGCCGGAGCCCTCGGCCCAGCCCTCGCGCCCGGACAGACGGGCCGAACCGTCCTCCATCGCCCGCTCACGGTGACGGAAGGCGGTTTCGCCCAGCACCGTCGTCTGGGCCCCCGCGTCGCCGTAGTACATGTAGTCCAGCGCCAGATTGGCCAGGGCCCGATGCCCCGTCGCCGTGGGATGGACCCCGTCAAAATAGAAATAGCTGTCCGGATCGGCGCAGACCGTCAGGGTCGTCTGGTTGAAGCAGGCGTCGGTGGCGTTGGTCACGCCGAAGAGGCCCGGGTTGGCCGCGAAGAAGGTCGAGGCCGTCTCCAGATCCATCAGGATGATGTTGCTGTCGGCGTTGGCGGCCGCGGCGCTGAACACACCCTGCCTCAGCGCCGCATTGAAGGTGGCGGTCGCGCCCCCGGCCAGGCCCTGCGCGGGCCCGCCCCGGAACTGGGGCGTCGTGGCCAGATTGGGCAGGTTGGAGACCAGCACCGTTCCCGCGCCGGCGCCCGCGATGGCGTTCACCAGACCGGTGATCTCGGCCGCCGCGTCCGTCGCCTCCAGGGTCAGATAGCCGAGCGGATCCGCCGGAGGCGTCGCGCTGCCGATCAGGCCCATGGCCTGGAACAGATTGTTGGCCCCGCCCAGCACGCTGACCAGATCGTTCGATCCGAACGTGCCGCCGTTCGTCAGATAGGCCTGGAGCTGCACCTGCATGCCCGGCGGGCTCATGGCCGCGTCGGTGCGCGCGCCGCCGAAGGCGTAGTTGACGCTGCCCGCGGTCGTGCCGAAGCCGGTGGCGTCGAAACCCAGCAGTTCGGTGAACACCGGCCCGGTGGAGAACCGGCCTTGCCAGTAGAAAGCCGCCGGGGGCTGCGCGCCGCCGGTGAACGCGAACAGGTTGCCGTTGTCGCTCAGGCTGTCGCCGAACACGACAAGTCGATCATAGGACTGGGCCTGGGCTTGCGGCGCCGAGAGCATCACAGCGCCCAGGACAGCGGCAAACGCAGCCGCCGAAACGGTTTGACGAGACATGGTCTTCCTCCCTCGACCGTCAGTATGCGGTCGTTAACGCCACTGTGCGCCGCTCAGCGGAAGACGCAAGATGCCGCTAGGGAAGGTTCAATGCAGGATGCGGAACCGCAGGGTGCCCGGAATGGCCTTCAGATCGGCCAGCAGGGCGCGGTCGTAGTCCCGGTCCACGTCGGCGATCACATAGCCGGTGCGCTCGTCGGTCTTCAGATGCTGGGCCAGGATGTTCAGCCCCGCGTCCGCCAGCACCCGGTTGATGGCGGCCAGCACGCCCGCCTGGTTGCGGTGGATGTGCAGCAGCCGGTGCCCGCCCGTGACCTCGGCCAGCTGCACGTTGGGCAGGTTGACGCTGAAGGTGGTGTCGCCCCGGTTCAGATAGCCCAGCACGCGCTCGGCCGCGAAGTCGGCGATGGCTTCCTGCGCCTCTTCGGTGGACCCGCCGATGTGGGGCGTCAGGATGACGTTCTTCAGCCCCATGAGCGGGCTGCCGAACGGGTCGTCGTTGGTGCGCGGCTCCTCCGGGAACACGTCCACCGCCGCCCCGGCCACCCGGCCCGAGCCCAGGGCCTGGGCCAGGGCCCCGATGTCCACCACATGACCCCGCGACAGGTTCAGCAGCAGGGCGCCCGGTTTCATGCGCGCGAACTGCTGCGGCCCCATCAGATTGGTGTTCGCCTGGCGCCCGTCCACGTGAAGGCTGACCACGTCCGCCTCGGCCAGCAGGGCGTCCAGCGAGCGCAGCCGCCGCGCATTGCCCAGGGCCAGCCGTTCCACCACGTCGTAGAACACCACCCGCATGCCCAGCGCCTCGGCCAGAACCGACAACTGGGAGCCGATGGCCCCGTAGCCCACGATGCCCAGGGTCTTGCCGCGCAGCTCGCGCGAGCCGGTGGCCGACTTGTTCCACGCGCCCCGGTGCATGGCGGCGGACTTGTCCACCACGTCGCGCATCAGGGCGACCGTCAGCCCGATGGCCAGCTCCACCACCGAGCGGGTGTTGGAATAGGGCGCATTGAACGCCGCCACGCCCCGATCGGCCGCCGCCTCCAGATCGATCTGGTTGGTGCCGATGCAGAAGGCCGCCACGGCCATCAGCTTGTCCGCCGCCGCCAGCACCTTCGCCGACACATTGGTCTTGGAACGCACGCCCAGCACATGGACGCCCTTGATCCGGTCGATCAGCGCATCCTCGTCCAGCGCGCCCTTCAGGGTCTCGACCGAGTAGCCTTCCTCGCGCAGCCGTTGCACGGCCAGGGGGTGGATGTTCTCCAGCAGCAGGATCTTCATGCGGCTGCGCGGAAACGACCAGCGCCCGCTCAGGCCCTCGGCGTGCAGCACCTCGTCCAGCGAGCGCGCCTCGGCGTCCGCCGCGGCCACCACCGGCTCCCGCCGCACGATTTCGGTGAAGGCGTAGAAGCGGTCCACGACCCCGGCCCGCTTCATCACCGCGTCGTTCCAGCCGTCGCCGATCAGGATCACCGGACCGGGCAGGTTCAGCGCCTTCAGCGCTTCGGCCTTGCCGCCCTCGCGCGACAGGGGGTTGGTCTCGTCCACGCCGGTGACCCGGCCCTCGTCGTCATAGATCAGGTCGTTGGCCAGCACCCGTTCAGGCGCGATTCCCAGTTCGGCGGCGACCGGGGCGATGACCTCGCGGAAGCCGCCCGACACGATGATGATGCGATCCGCATTCTCGGCGAAGAAGCGCGCGTTGCGGCGCACCGACGGCGTCAGTTCGCCCAGAATGCGGTCGGCCAGCGCCTCCACGTGGGTCCGGGTCAGCTGCAGCAGCTCCAGCCGCCGCTTCAGGGCCTCGCCGAAGTCGATATCCCCGGCCATGGCCTGGTCGGTCAGGCGCGACACCCGGGTGCGGATGGCCTCCGCCTCGACCGACTCGCTCAGCACCAGGTCGGCCAGCGCATCCAGGGTCTCCACCTTGACCAGGGTGGAGTCGAAATCCAGCACGACGAAAGGGGCGGCTGCGGAAGCGGAAGACGGCGAAGCGTTCATTCCGTTTCTTTAGCCGCCCCTTCGCGGGTGCAGCAATGCACGGAAGGCCCGATCAGGACCTATTCCGGGGCATTTTTTCTCTGATGGACGCTCAGTTGTCCTTCGAGCGGTGATGCTCAAGCGCCGCGGCGCCCACAGCTGCAGCGATGGTGGCCAGCGCCAGAAGGGCCCCGCCCTCGCGGGCGTGGTCCTTGGCGAAGCGGCCGGTGCGCACAGCGCCGTCACGGGCCATGCGCCCTGTCCTGCGGGCTCCGGCCTCGATCTCTTCGGCGGGGAAGGCGTCGGCGGCGCGGTCGAACCAGCGGCGGGCGTCCTTGGCGGCGCGCCCGCTCCAGTCCTCGGCGTCGTCGCGCACCCGGTCGGTCCAGCGGCCCAGGCGATCGCCCATGCTGGGCTGGCGACGCCAGTTGCGGGGATCGACCCGCGAACGCAGGCGCTCGTAGCGGGTGGGGCCGCTGCGCTGGGTCAGAAGCACGGCCGCGACGCCGGCCAGGGCGATCAGGGCCAGACCACCTCCGGTGATGCCGGGGTGCATGCGGGCCTGGGCCAGAAGGCTGGACTGTCGAACCATGGGATAATGAACCTCTTCATAGAGACCGTCCTCCGTCGGGTCATAGAGCCCGTCGTCATAGGTCTGATAATCGGCGCGCCGATCACGCAGCATCGAGGGTCCGAAGCGCGCAAGCAGCGGTTCCGCCACACCGGGGAACATGGAGTAGAACGCAGCCAGGACCGATGCGCTCCCGCCCACCGTGATTTCCCGCGTCGAATGGGTTGCGCAGTGCAGGATGGCCTCGGCCACCACATGGCCGGCATAGACCGGCTGGGGGTTGCGCACCGCCTCGCCGGTCAGGTTGCGGGCATGCCGGGGCCAGGGCGTATCCACCGCCGCGGGCTTGACCAGCGACACCTTCACCGGCGCCCCCTCGCGCAACATCTCGATGCGCAGCGAGTTGGTGAAGCCCTTCACCGCATGCTTGGACGCCGCATACAGACCCTGCACCGGGAACGGCGCGTCGGACAGGGTCGAGCCCACATTGATGATGGCCCCGCCGCCGGGCCGCGACCGCAGATGCTCCACCGCAATGATCGACCCGTTCACCACGCCCCAGTAGTTGGTGTCGAACAGACGCTTGTGATCCTCCAGCGTCGTCTCGCGGATAGGGCCGTAGATGGAGACCCCGGCATTGTTCACCCAGGTGTCGAAGCCGCCGAACAGCCGGCGGCAGTTCTCCGCCGCCTCGGCCAGGGCGTCGTGGTCCGCCACGTCCGCCACCGCATAGGCGCAGCGCCCGCCCTCGGCCTGGATCTCCTCGCACAGGGCCTTCAGATCGGTCTCGCTTCGCGCGATCAGGAACACGCAGGCCCCCGCCTTCGCCGCTCGCCGGGCGGTGGCCAGACCGATGCCGGAGGTGGCGCCGGTGATGACGATGGCCTGTTTCGAAAGGGGTTTCAGCCTGGGTCTGCGGGACATGGATAGCCTTGCTGCACGGGTCGTGTTCGGAACGGCCCGTCGTCGCGACGGGTTCCGCCCCTTATCATGGACGAAGATAGACACTATCTGACCGCGTCCGCCCGACAAACCAGAGGATATGCGCCTTGAGCGACGCCGCGCCCGCCCACACGCCTGACGACGATCTGGCCGCCGCCTTCCAGATCGAGGGCTGGCCCGTGCGCGGCCGTCTGGTCCGCATGGGCCCCGCCGTGGACGCCATCCTCTCGGCCCACGACTATCCCGAGCCGGTGGCCGCCCTGCTGGGCGAGGCCTGCGCCCTGGCGGCACTGGTGGGCTCCGCCCTGAAATTCGAGGGCCGCCTGATCGTGCAGGCGCAGGGCAACGGCCCTGTCCGCTATGTGGTCGCCGACTATGACACCGCCGGGACCCTGCGGGGCTATTGCCGCTTCGACCCCGACGAGGTGGCCGAGGCGTCAAAGTGCTTCGCGCGGCCCGGCGCCAAATCGCTGCTGGGCGACGGCGTCTTCATCATGACCCTGGACCAGGGGCCCGACCGCGAGCGGCACCAGGGCGTGACCCCCATCGAGGGCGAGACCCTGGCCCTGTGCGCCGAGACCTATTTCGCCCAGTCCGAACAGGTGCCCACCCGGGTCAATCTGGCCGTGGGCCGCGTCACAACCGATGCGGGCCAGAGCTGGCGCGCGGGCGGCGCCATGATCCAGCTGATCGCCGGCGACGAGACGCGGGGGTCGACCGAAGAGGTCTGGGACCGCACCCGCGCCCTGTTCGCCACCCTGGGTGACGACGAGCTGGTGGACCCCACCATCACGCCGCAGACCCTGCTGTTCCGCCTGTTCCACGAGGACGGCGTGCGTCTTGAGGACCCGCAGGCCCTGGCCGCCGTCTGCCGCTGCTCGCCCGAGCGCGTCACCGGCATGCTGCGCTCGTTCCCCGAGGACCAGCGGGCCGAAATGGTGGAGGACGACGGCAAGATCCGCGTCACCTGCGAATACTGCTCCACCACCTACGAGATCGAACCGGCCAGCGTCTGAGGCCAACCGTCCCCGCTTGCCCTTTCAGCGCCGCCCCTGTAGGGGTCGCGTCCAAATTTCGCGCCTGCGCGCCACACCAAACCCAGCGACATTCCATGAAGATCAACGGCAACACCATCAAGCCCGGCATGGTCCTGCAAGTGAACGGCGGCCTGTGGGTCGTGACCAAGGCCAGCCACGTCAAGCCGGGCAAGGGCGGCGCCTTCGCCAACGTCGAGGCCAAGAACCTCGAGACCGGCAACAAGCTGAACGAGCGCTTCCGCTCCGAGGACAAGGTCGAGCGCGTCACCCTGGAACAGCGTGACTACTCCTACCTGTTCGACAACGGCGACTCGCTGGTCTTCATGGACGACGAGAACTACGAGCAGATCGAACTGCAGAAGGACTGGGTCGGCGAGGACCGCATCGCCTATCTGCAGGAAGGCATGAAGGTGGTCATCGAGTCCCACGAGGAGCGCCCCATCGGCCTGTCGCTGCCCGATCAGGTGGTGCTGGAAGTCGCCGAGACCGAGCCCACCGTTAAGGGCCAGACCGCCTCGTCCTCCTACAAGCCCGCCCTGGCCAACAACGGCGTGCGCATCATGATCCCGCCCTACATGTCCGCCGGCGAGCGCATCGTGGTGGACACCACCACCGGCGAATACGTCCGCCGGGCCGACTGATGGCCCTCGCTTCCGCCCTCGTCTCCGTCATCATCGACGCGGTCCGCAAGACCGCGCGGCCCATGCTGCGCGATTTCGGCGAGGTGGCCGAGCTGCAGGTGTCCCGCAAGGGCCCCTCGGACTTCGTCACCGCCGCCGACCTCAAGGCCGAGCAGACCCTGCGCGAGCTGCTGAACAAGGCGCGGCCCGGCTACGGATTCCTCGGCGAGGAAGGCGGGCTCATCGAGGGCACCGACAAGACCCACACCTGGATCGTCGACCCCATCGACGGCACCACCAACTTCACCCACGCCATCCCCCACTTCGCCATCAGCGTCGGGCTTGAGCGCAAGGCGCCGGACGGCTCTGCCGAGATCGTCGCGGGCGTCACCTACAACCCGGTGATGAACGACCTGTTCTGGGCGGAAAAGGGCAAGGGCGCCTACCTCAACGACAAGCGCATCCGCGTCTCGGGCCGCAAGGACCTGAGCACCTGCCTGTTCTCCACCGGCCTGCCGTTCCTGGGCAAGACCGGCCACGGCCAGTCCATCAAGGACATCCACGCCGTGGGCCAGCGCACCGCCGGCATTCGCCGTCTGGGCGCCGCCACCCTCGACCTGGCCTGGGTCGCCACGGGCCGCTACGATGGCTTCTGGGAACGGGGCCTCCAGCCCTGGGACGTGGCCGTGGGCATGCTGCTGGTCACCGAGGCCGGCGGCACCGTCACCGCCGTGGACGACGACACCGATGCCCGCTCCGGCAAGCAGATCGTCGCCGCCAACGGCGAAATCCACGGCCAGCTGCGCAAGATCCTGCAGGACGCCTGACTGCCTGAGACAGGCCCGTCACGAACCGGGTCTAGTCTCGGGGCATGATCCGCTTCATCCTGATCGCCGCCCTCTTGCTCGCCGGAGGCCCGGCCCTGTCGCAATCCTTCCCCAACCCCCTCGTCATCGCCCACCGCGGCGCCTCGGGCGAGCGGCCCGAGCACACCCGCGCGGCCTATGAACTGGCCATCGCGCAGGGCGCTGACTTCATCGAGCCCGATCTGGTCATGACCCGCGACGGCCATCTGGTCGCCCGCCATGAAAACGAGATCGGCGGCACGACCGACGTGGCCGACCACCCGGAATTCGCTGACCGCCAGACCACGAAGACCATCGACGGACTGGAGACCACGGGCTGGTTCACCGAGGACTTCACCCTCGCCGAGCTGAAAACCCTGCGCGCCCGCGAGCGCCTGCCCCAGCTGCGCCCGGCCAACACCGCCTTCGACAGCGCCGACCCGATCCTGACCTTCGCCGAGGTCATCGCCATCGCCCGCGAGGCCGCCGCCCGCACCGGTCGCCCCATCGGCGTGATCCCCGAGCTGAAGCACCCGTCGTACTTCGCCGCCATCGGCCTGCCCATGGAGCACGCCTTCATCGCGGTGCTGGAGGCCGAGGGCTGGGCCGGGCCGGACGCCCCGCTGGTGGTCCAGTGCTTTGAGGTGGAGCCCCTGCGCCGCCTCAACGCCCGCATCGAGGCGCCGCTGGTGCAGTTGATCGCCGCCAGTTCAGGCCCCTGGGACCGTCCCGACCTGACGCCCGCCGCGATGCTCAGCCCCGAGGGCATGGCCGAAATCGCCGCCTATGCCGACATCCTGGGGCTGGAGAGCGGGCTGGTCATCGCTCACGACAACGGAAAGCCCACCGGCGTGGTGGAAAACGCGCACGCCGCAGGCCTTCAGGTTCACGTCTGGACCCTGCGCGCCGAGAATTACTTCCTGCCGCCCATGCACCGGCGCGGCGACGACCCGACCGCCCTTGGCGACCTGCACGGCTGGGCCCGCGCGCTCTACGACGCGGGCGTGGACGGCGTCTTCAGCGACTTTCCGGGCGTGGCCGTTCAGGCGCGCACGCCTTAAAGCGTCAGGCCCTTCGCCTTCGCCAGATCGACAAGGCTGGTCATGGGGCGCGGGCCCCAGTGGGCGATGACTTCCGCCGCCGCCAGCGAGCCCAGCTTGCCGCAGTCCTCCAGCGACAGGCCGCGCGCCAGACCCAGCAGGAAGCCCGCCGCGTACTGGTCGCCGGCGCCGGTGGTGTCCACCACCTTGTCCACGGGGAAGGCGTCGACCGCCACCCGCTGATCGCCCTTGATCACCACCGAGCCCTTGGCCCCGCGCGTCACGGCGGCCACCTCGACCATCCCGGCCAGCCGGTCGCAGGCGGCGTCGAAATCTTCGGTCTCGTAAAGCGCGCCCAGCTCGGCCTCGTTGGCCAGGACGATGTCCGTGGATTGCTCGATGAAGGTCAGCAGTTCAGTCCGCCAGCGGGCCACCACAAAGGTGTCCGACAGGGTGATGGCGACCTTGCGTCCGGCGCGGTGGGCGATGTCGGCGGCGCGCTCGAAGGCGGCGCGGGCAGGCGCCGGGTCGAACAGATAGCCTTCCAGATAGACGATGGCGCTCTCGCCGATCATCTCCGGGTCGATGTCATCCGCCGTGAGTTGGTTGGCGGCGCCCAGGAAGGTGCACATGGTGCGCTGGCCGTCGTCGGTGACGTTGATCAGGCAGCGGCCCGTGGACGGCCCGTCGCCCAGACGCGGGGTGTCGAAGGCCACGCCCGCGGCGCGGATGTCATGGGCGAAGACGTCGCCCAGCGTATCCTCGGACACCTTGCCGATATAGGCCGCGCGCCCGCCGTAGGAGCCGACGCCGGCCACCGTGTTGCCCGCCGAGCCGCCCGACGCTTCCACGCCCGCAGCCATGGCGTCATACAGGGTCGCGCTCTGGGTCTCGTCCACCAGCTGCATGGAGCCGGGCTGGAGCCCGCGCGCGGACAGGAATTCGGGCTCACACGGGGCGAGCACGTCCACAATGGCGTTGCCCACGGCGCAGACGTCGTATCGGATCGGGGGATTGGTCATGCCCGCTCCTTAGCGGGGCGGGCCGACCGTTTCCAGCGGCGTGACGCCTATTCCGCCGGTTTCGCCGCGCCGGACTCCACCAGCCATTCCATGATCTTCTGCTTGGGCATGGCGCCCACCTTCATGGAGGCCATGTGGCCGTCCTTGAACAGCATCAGGGTCGGAATGCCCTTCACGCCCAGCTTGGACGGGGTCATGGGGCTGTCCTCGATGTTGATCTTGGCCACGGTCAGCTGCTCGGCGTAGTCGTCAGCGATCTGCTCCAGCGCGGGGCCGATCTGCTTGCACGGACCGCACCATTCCGCCCAGAAATCGACCAGCACGGGCTTGGAGGCTTTCAGGACGTCGGCTTCGAAGCTGTCGTCGGTGACCTTGAGGGTAGGCATGAACAATCTCCTGAGCGGCCGGTCAGTTTAAGGCGATTCCGGCGCGGGTCACGATGTGGGGTCGCCGGGGCCCCGGGTCAACCACGGGCCTCGCCCAGCGCCGCCCGCATCAGGCTTTCCGGAACCGGCGTCAGGCGCGGCCCGTCGGTCCACACCAGCGCCGCCTCGACCGTCCGGTCGGGATACAGCCGCCGCAGCACCGCCCAGTAGACCGCCAGCTGGCGCACATACGCCGGGTCGGCCTCCTCGATGCGGTCGGGCGCCGGGCGGTTGGTCTTGAAGTCGATCACCAGCACCCGGTCGGGGGTCACAACCAGTCTGTCCAGCCGCGCCGACACCACCACCCCCGGCGGCAGCTCCGGGGCCGAGCCCGACAGCGCCACCTCCGCCCGCGAGGCCGGGCCGAACACCTCGGCGAAGCGCGTGTCGTCCAGCACCCCCAGCGCAGCCGCCGCCATCTCGGCCTTCTGCGCGTCGTCCAGATCGGGCTCGCGCGCCAGCAGGGCCACAGCCGCCGCCTCGCGCCGCCCGGGCGCCAGATCGGGCAGCCGCTCCAGCAGCCGGTGGATCAACTCCCCGCGCCGCCAGCGGCCCAGCGCCCCGCCGACCCGCGACAGGGGCGACGGCGCCGGCGTGCGCGCCGCGTCCTCCATCCGGCCCGGAGCCATGCGGCGCTCGGAGGTCTCGGCGCGCGGCGCCGTGGTCAGCCAGGCGGGCGGCGGCGTGGCCGCGACAGCCGGGGCGGCGGTCCGCGCCATGGCCACCGGGTCCGCACCGTACCGCCGGGCCTCGCCCGTGGCCGTCTCCACGTCCCGCACCCCCTCCAGCCGCTCGAACGCCGCCAGAATCGGCGCCCACCACGCCTTCAGGTTCTCCAGCTTGCGGTTGGAGGCGTAGCGCCCCGTCACGATCAGCCGGTCCCGCGCCCGGGTCAGACCCACATACAGCAGCCGCAGCGACTCCTCCTCGCCCCGCCGCTTGCGCGCGTCCCGCGCCGTCTGGGAGGCGGCGCAGTCCTCGCCGGTCGACCCGCACCACAGAAAGGCGCCCGTGTCCGTCTCCAGCAGGGCGTCGCCCCGGGGCTCCTCGAAGATCACGTCGGGCAGGATCACCACCGGCGCCTCCAGCCCCTTGGACGAGTGCGCCGTCATCACCCGCACCTCGCCACGCGGCTCGTCCATCTCGCGCTTGATGGTCTGGTCCAGCGACGCCAGCAGGTGGCAGAACCGCTCCAGATCCGCCGGGCCCCGCCCCTCCGCCGCGCGGGCCTGATCGAGGAAGGCGTCCATGGCGTCCGCCGCCTCGGACCCCAGCCGGGTCAGGAACCGCTGGCGCACGCTCAGGCCCCGGCCGTCCAGCCGGTTCAGCAGGCGGCCGTACAGGTCGAAGGGCGTCAGGCTGCGCGCCGCCTCGCGGAAATCGGCGATCAGCTCCCGCGCCGCCGCCAGCGCCGGATCGAGCCCGGCCCGCGCGTTCAGCGCGCCCCACAGCGAGCCCTCGCGGCCGTGGGCCAGGTCGAACAGGGCCTCTTCCGACAGGTCGCACAGGGGCGAGCGCAGCACCCCCGCCAGGGTCAGATCGTCGGCCGGGTGCAGAGCCACCCGCCCCAGCGCCAGCAGGTCCTGAAACACCGGATGGGCCGACAGGGTCAGGCGGTCGGCTCCCGCCACCGGCACGCCCCGCTGCTTCAGCGCCCGCAGCACCTCCTCGAACATCGGCCCGCGCTTGCGCACCAGAATCAGCACGTCGCCCCAATCCATGGGGCGCAGCCCGGCCTTCTTGTCGTGCACCGCGTGCCCGGCCTCCACCGAGGCCCTGATCTCGTCGGCGATGCGCTCGGCCACCCGGCGGCGGGCGCCCCGCGCGCTGGACGCGTCCAGCGGCTCGTCCCAGGCCCTGCGCTCCTCGTCGGTCTCGTCCTGCAGCGGCGGCCACAGGTCGATGGTCCCCGCCAGCCCGTCGGCGCGCGCGGCCTGGTGCTGGATCAACGCCGCAGCGCTATCCCCCGCCTCGCCCCGTCCGGGGCTGAGGGCGCGGGCCAGGTCCGGCTCGGCGAACACCGCGTCCACGGCGGCCAGCACCTCGGCGGTGGAACGCCAGGACTGCAACAACTCCACCCCCTGAAACACCCCGCCCACGCCGGTGATGGCGCGGTCATAGTCCTGCGCCTCGGCCGCCAGCCGCTCGGGCGCGGCGCCCTGGAACGAGAAGATCGATTGCTTTTCGTCGCCCACCACGAAAACGGTGCGCGCGGCCCCGTCGTGGGATCCGGCCCCGGTGAAGAACTCGGCGGTCAGGGCCCGCACGATGGTCCACTGCTCGGGCGAGGTGTCCTGGGCCTCGTCCACCAGAACGTGGTCGACGCCGCCGTCCAGCTTGTAGAGCACCCAGGCCGCGCCCGGCCCGTCGGTCAGCAGGTGGCGCGCCCGCTGGATCAGGTCGGCGAAGTCCAGCGCCCCGGTCACAGCCTTGGCCGCCTCATAGGCCCGGCCATAGGCGTAGGCCAGAACCAGCGCCGACACCGTGTCCAGCGCCACCCGCGCCGCCCGCGCCCGCTCGAAATGCTCCATCAGCCGCGCCTGTTCGCGCGCCAGCCAGTCCAGGGTCGCGGGATCCACGGCCTTGGTGCCCAGCCGCTTTCTCGGTTCGCCCGCGCCGGTGAAGAAGATCTCGCGCGCCGCATCCACCGGCGCCTCGCCGTTCAGCACCGCCTCGGCCACCGCCTGAAGCTTCAGCCCCATGGGCTGGTCGCCCTTTTCGCCGCCCCGCGCGCAGGCGGCCGCCGCATTGAACCATGCCGCCGCGTCAAAGCCCGGCGCCGTCACCGCGGCCCGCTCGGCCGCCTCCGGCTCGGTCCATGCCTCCAGCCCCACCGAGGCCGCCACCCGGTCCTGCAGCGTCGCCGCCCCGCCGTCCTGGGCCACATAGTCCGTCAGTTCCGCCCGCTTGGCCTCGAAGCGGTCGAACATGGCTTCGAAGTCCGGCTGGGACAGCTTGCCCGCCATGTGAAGATAGGCGGTCGCCAGCCCCGGAATGTCGTCGGCCAGCGCCACCCGGTCGCGGGCCCGGCGGCGGATGTCGGCGGCCTCGGCCTCATCGATGACGCGGAACAGGGGCGAGACCTCCGCCTCCACCGGAAAGCGCCGCAGCAGCTGTTCGCAGAAGGCGTGGATGGTCTGGATCTTCAGCCCGCCCGGCGTCTCCAGCGCCCGGGCGAACAGGGCGCGGGCCCGGGACAGGTCATGGGCGTCGAAGCTCTCGGCCGCGCGCTCCTCCAGCGCGGCCAGCTGGTCGCGCAGCCGCGCATCGCCGGCCACCGCCCAGTCGCCCAGCCGCTCGTACAGGCGCCGCTGCATCTCCGCCGCCGCCGCCTTGGTGAAGGTCAGGCACAGGATCGCGCCCGGCGCCGACCCGGCCAGCAGCAGCCGCGCCACCCGGTTGACCAGGGTCGTGGTCTTGCCCGACCCGGCGTTGGCCATGACGAAGGCGTTGACCGCCGGATCGGCGGCGATGGCCTGGGGGGAACGCGTCGGGGGAAAGGGAATGACCGTGCTCATTCATCCCCCTCCGCCGCCGTGGACCATTCGGCCACCCGGGCCAGATGGTCATAGTCCGACACCCGCGCCTGGGCGAACTGGGGCGCGATGCGCGAGCGATAGGGCTGGCTCGGGCTGGCGTACTGCCGAACGCGTTTCCTCAAGCCCTCCACCGCCTCGTCGGCGAGCGCCGCCGCGCCGGCGTCGCCGTTGCGGTCCATGATCTCGCCCGCCGGGTCGCGGCCGGTCAGGCGCACATACAGCAGGTCGTCGGGCTCGGCCTTCAGCACCGCCCCGAAGCCGCCCTCGCGGGCGATGGCGGCGGTCAGGGACAGCTGCGCGCTGAACCCGCTCTCCACCTGCTTCTTCGTCGGCGGGGCGCCGGTCTTGTAGTCCATTACCGACAGGCGGCCCTCAGCCGCTTCCATGCGGTCGGCCCGGGCGGTCAGCAGGAAGCCCTCGATGGGCGACCATTCGCCGTAAGCCTCCAGCGCCACATGGGGCCCCTTCGCCCGGCGGTCGCGCTCGAACCCGGTCACCCAGTCCGCCATGCGCGCGCCCAGCGCCTTCTCCCGCGCCAGCGCCGCCGGGGTCATGCCCGCCGCCTCCAGCTCGGCCAGATAGCGCGTCAGGAACCGGTCCTGCGCCCCGGTCTCGCCCAGGGTCTCCCACTCGCGGGCGAACACCTCCAGCGCATTGTGGATGGCCGTGCCGCGCAGGCGGGCGTCCACCCGCTCGTCGGGGCGCTCCATCTGGTGCAGGTTCAGCACGAAGCGGGCGTAGGTGGCGTAGGGGTCGCGCACCCATTCCTCCACCCGCGTCACCGACATCTTGTCAGGCCGCGCCGCGACCGGCGGCGTCGGAGCCGGGCGCGCGGCGGGCTTCAGGCTTTGGGGCGGATCGGCGTCGGGCGCGTCCAGCCGCCGGGCCAGCCCGTGCAGGTCCGCCCGCTGGGGCAGGCGCGGCGCATCCGGGAACGCCCCCCGCACCAGCGTCTCCAGCCGCCACAGCCAGCGCGACTTCACCGACGGCTGATTGTCCCGCCGCTCGGTGTGCAGCAGATAGACCTCGGGCGCGCAGGCGATCTGGGCGAAATCGTGGGCCGACAGGCCGATGCGGCGCTCCGGCGGCGGCAGGCCCAGGGTCTTGCGCATGGGCCGCGACAGGAACGGATCGGTCCCCCCGCCGCGCGGCCACACCCCCTCCTCCAGCCCGGCCAGGATGACCCGGTCAGCCCGCACCAGCCGCGCCTCGATGGCGCCCAGAATCCTCAGACGCGGGTGGGCGTCGCCGCCCGTGCGCACGACCTCCGCGCCCATCAGCCGCCCCAGCAGCTCGGCGAAGGCCGAGGCGTTCAGTGCGCCCGCCTCCGCGCCCTCGGTCATCAGGGCGGCCATCAGCCGCGCCGCGCTCGCCCCGTCCGGCCCGCGCCAGACCCCGGAGCCCTCGCCCAGAGCCTCCGCCGTCTCGCAGAGGACCCGCGCCCAGTCGCCGGGCGTCGCCTCGTCCATGCCGGTCAGGGCGGACAGCACGCCCTCCACCCGGTCCACCACAGCGTGGCCCGTGTCGATGCGCGCCTGATCCTCATCCTTGCGGCGCTTGCCGGCCCGATATCGGTTGGTCTCCAGCCGCCGCCGCACCGCGTCCCAGTCGGCGGGGCCAGCCCCGCGCAGGCCCTCGCGCTCCAGCGCCTCGATCTCGTCCGGCCCGGCCAGCGTCGTCCACGGATGCTTCAGAATGCCCAGCAGCGGAACCGCGCCGAAGGCCTTGGCCAGCTGCGCCATCTGGGCCAGCCGCACCCCCGCCGGCGTCTCCGACAGGGGCGAGCCCGCCGAGGAGTCCGCCATCAGGCCCCACCGCCCCAGCCGCGCCTGCACCCTTCGTGCGAACAGCGGATCGGGCGTCACCAGAGCGACGGTTTGGCCGGGCGTCTCGACGCCTTCCCGCATCAGCACCGCAGCCAGCGCGGCGGCGGCCTCCTCCGTGCGGGCGGTGACGGCGGTCAGGCCCTCCAGCCCCTCGGCGATGGGATCGCCCCCGCCCTTGCGCATCTCGTCGATGGCCTTCGTCCAGTCGGCGGTGGAGGCCGGCGGCTTCAGGGCCTCGGCGATCAGCCGACGCCGCGCCCGGCCCAGACGCGCGCTCTCGCCTGTATCCCGCGCGGGCCAGGCCCGCACCTCGGCCCGGTCGATCCCGTGCCGCCCGATCAGTCGTTTCAGCGCCCCCTGCGGATGCTGCTCGCCATCGTCGTCGGCGATCTGGTCCCACGCGGTCTGCGACAGGTCCCGGTCCAGTCCCGGCAGCACCACACAACCCAGCGGCGCCCGGGCCACGGCCCCCAGCACCGCCGCCGCCGCGGGCACCGTGCCCGTGGACCCCGCCGCGATCACCGGGAAGGTCGGCGGCTTTTCATCCCACGCCTCGGCCAGCCGCTTCAGCAGGGTCACCCGCCGCGCCGCCGGGTCGCTGAGACCCAGCTCCTCCAGCCGCTTCGGCCATTTCTCCACCGCCACGGCGAGGAAGGCGGCGGTGGAGCGCCAGTGCTCGGCCAGGTCCGCCTCGACCAGATCGGCCACCCGGCCCGGGTCAGCCACCTCCTCGATCTGGCAGGAGTCCAGAAACGCCGCCAACGCCTCGGCCATCTCCAGCGCCCGCAAAGGCTCCACCGTCCCGCCGTGGTGCGCGGCGACCAGGCGCGCCAGCTCGAACCGGCGCTTCAGCGGCGAAATGGCGGGCTTCAGGTCCAGCTCCAGCTCGCCCGGCGCGAACGGCGGCTCGTCCTCCTCCAGATCGCCCAGCGGCCGCACCTGCGGCAGCAGCACCGGCCGATCCCCCGACAGCATCGTCAGGGCCTCGGTGAAGGCCCGCGCCGCGCGCCGGTTGGGCAGCAGGATCACCGCGTCGCTCAGGGTCTCGGGCGCGTCCTCGCCCAGCCAGTCCAGCACCCCCGCCGCCAGATCCTCCAGAAACGGCCGGTGCGCCTCGATGGACCACCAGCGCGGCCCGGCGCCCGCGAAGGGATCGAACCGGCTCATGGGCTCGTCAGCCGGGCCTCGGCCTCATCCCGCGCCCACGGGTCGCCCACATGCATCCAGTCCCCGTCCAGCACGCAGCCGAAAAGGCGGCCTTCAGACGCCGACTGTCGCCACAGCCCGCTCAGGGAAAACGGACCCTCCGGCCCCTGACTGGCGTAATCGGGCCGGGTGATGTGCACGCCCATATAGGCGAACGGCGCGCTCGGCCTGTCGCCCCGGAACGTCAGCCGCCCGTCCTCACCCAGAAGGAAATCCCCGTCCCCCTCGAAGCCGATGGAGCCCTCGCGCCGGGCCAGCAGCAGGGCCGCGTCCATGCGCGCCGGGTCCCACAACCGGATCAGGTCGCCCAGCGCATCCCCGCGGTCGATCCAGACACTGTCGATATTGGCCACGAACACCGGGTCGTCGCCCAGCAGGCCCCGCGCCTTCTTCAGCCCCCCTCCGGTCTCCAGCAGCTCGGCCCGTTCGTCGGAAATGACGATCTCCGGCCCGCTCGTGCGCGCGGCCAGATGGGCCTCCAGCCGCTCGGCGAACCAGTGCACATTGACCACCGCCCGCTCGACCCCGGCCGCGTCCAGCCGGTCCAGCACATGGTCGATCAGGGCCTTGCCGCCCACCTCCACCAGCGCCTTGGGCCGGTCGTCGGTCAGCGGCCGCATGCGGGTGCCCAGCCCCGCCGCCAGCACCATCGCGGTCTTCGGCCCGGTCATGTCCGCGCCTCCACCGGCACATGCCGTTCGAACCAGCCGCGCACCGCCTCCATGCCGGGCTTCTGCAGATTGGCCTCCAGGTGCCGCCACATGCGCGGCATGAAGGCCCGGTAGCGGGGCTTGCCGTCCCGCGCGATCAGCCGGGCGAACACCCCCAGGATGCGCGCCTCGTTCAGCGCGGCCAGGGCCGCGTAGTCGGCCAGGAATGGCTCGCGGTCCACGCCGGGCATGCACGCGAAATAGTGGTCCAGCGCCACCGCCTCCAGCTCCGGCGCCACGTCCCGCCGCGCATCCTGCAACAGCGAGTGCAGGTCCCACGACGGATGGGCCAGCACCGCGTCCTGGAAGTCGATCATCCCCACCCGCCGGTCGTCCGGCCGCTGCGGCAGCCAGATCAGGTTCTCGGCGTGATAGTCCCGGTGCGCCACCGAGCGAGCCCCGGCCTCGCCCATGGCCGCGATGGGCGCCCAGGCCGCGTCCCATTCGGCCAGCGCCGCATCGCCGAAATCCAGCGCCGGATTCAGCCTGGGCATCCACTGCACGAACAGGTCGGCCCCGCCCTGCAGCGCGACAGCGTCATAGGTCAGCAGTGGCCAGTCCCCGCCCGGCCCGCTCAGCACCTCGGGCATGACCGCGTTCAGATGCAGCTTCGCCAGCGCTTCCACCGCCGCCAGATACAGCGGTGCGGCCGGCTCCCCGTCCTCGATCACCCGCGCGAACAGGTCGTCGCCGAAGTCCTCGATCACGGCAAAGCCCGCCCCCGCGTCCACGGCGATGATCTCCGGCGTCGACAGCCCCGCGCCGCGAAACAGGTTGGACACCGCCGCGAAGGCCTCGATGCGACCGGCCGACAGGCGCGCGACAGCATTCCATCCCACAGCCCGCCTTTGCTCCGGCGTCCAGGCGGGGTCGCACGGCGGGCTTTCGGCCGCCGCCGGCTGGTCCATCAGCATCAGGCTGGCCCCCGCCGGCGTGGTCAGGCGCTCATAGCGGCGGGTGGAGGCGTCGCCGGGCAAGGGATCGCGCCGGGCGTCGGCCAGGCCGGCGCCTTTCAGGAATTCGATCCGCTGCTCTTCACGATCCGACATGCTGGATCCTGTCCTTCCACGCGCCTGCGCCGGAAACGGTCGCAACCCGGCCGTCCCCATCCTCGGCGATCTCTATGACGAGTCGGTCCGGCCCGAGGAGTTCCGCCGGATCGTCCCCCAGCCGCTCGGGCCATTCGATGACCACGCAGCCCACATCCAGCGCGTCGTCCAGCCCGATCTCCAGCGCTTCCTCCGGGCGGGTCAGCCGGTACAGGTCGAAGTGGGCCACCGGCGGCTCGCTCTCATAGAACTGCACCAGGGTGAAGGTCGGGCTGGGCACGTCCTCATCCGGCGTGGTCAGGGCGCGGATCAGGCCCCGCGCCAGGGTCGACTTGCCCATGCCCAGCGGCCCGTAAAGCAGCACCGCCTCGCCGGGCTTCAGCATCGGCGCGATGGCCGCGCCCAGACGCGTCGTGGCCTCCGCGTCGGCCAGCAGGATCCGGCGGGCCTCAGGCAAAGTCCGCATCCGGCTGGCTGGCCAGGGTCCGTTCGGTGAAGGCCTTCAGGGCGTAGGTGGCCCGCGCCGCGTCCGTGTCCAGCCGCCGCGCATTGATCGGCTTGCCGACGATCAGGCGATACGCCTTGCCGCGCTTGTTCAGCATCTCGTGGAACAGGGTGATGTCGCGCATCTCGGCCGAATAGCGGTCGAACAGGTGAAACAGCTTGGAATAGGGTCCCGACACATGGATCGGCACGATCGGCGCCTCGTATTTGCGCGCCAGCGACACCGCCGTGGCCGCCCAGTCCGGATCGGTCAGCGAGCCGTTCCTGCTGACCCGCGCCAGCCGCCCGGCCGGGAACATGACCACGCAGCGCTCCTCCTCGAAAGCGCGGCGGGCGGCTTCCAGGGTGGCGCGGGTCTTTTCGCGGGTGCGCTTGGTCTCGACCCACTCAACCGGGATCACCACCTCGCCCAGACGCGGCGACACCCTGAGCGCATCCGCGTTGGCGAAATAGATGGCGTCATCCCGCACCCGCCGCACCGCCTCGTGCACCGCCAGTCCGTCGGCGATGCCGGTGGGATGGTTGGCCACCACGATGCAGCGCCCCTTTTCGGGCAGCCGCTCCAGCAGCAGGGCCGAAACCTCCAGATCCAGCAGGTCCGCCACATAAGCCAGGGAATCCACCCCCGACCGCACCGCCACCGCGTCGGCCATGCTGCGCGCGGGGCCATAGCTGAGCAGGCCGTACAGGACCGGCTTGACCAGCGGCCAGACAAGCGACCGCGTCAGCCGCGGCGCACGCTCGGCGATCAACTGGTCAACGATATGGGGGGCGGCGGGGCCGGCGACAGCCGGGGCCGCCGGGGCGTCGGCGAGAACCATGAGGCCGCAAGTCTCGCCTTTGCCGTGCGCCGGAGCAAGCGGGGGAATAGCCTCTTTATTCCGCTCATCCCCGCGAACGCGGGGACCCAGTCCTGTCCAGCTTGACGTCGGCGTTTCAGGACCGGCGAGCGCTGGATGAACTTGACCCGCTGCAACACCCAAAGCACTGGGTCCCCGCGTTCGCGGGGATGAGCGGAGGGTGGACAGGGCGAGTCACGTTTCCGCTGTGAGACCCACCGTGCTAACCGTGACCGCAAATCCGGCTCTGGGGAACTGTCATGCGTCCAACCACCCTCGTCTGCGCCGCCGCCCTCGCGGCCCTCGTCCTGCCCGCCGCCGCCGCGGCCCAGCCGCAGCAGCCCTTCACCTACGAGGACCTGCTGAACGTCAACCGGCTGTCGGACCCGCAGGTGTCGCCCGACGGCGATCAGGTGGTCTACGCCCTGCGCACTACGCCGCTGGATGGCGGCTCGTCCAGCCTCTACGTCCTGGATCTGGACGGCGAGGCCGACCCGCGCCGCCTGGCCATTTCCGACGGGGGCGCCAACACCGCCCGCTGGAGCGCCGACGGCCAGCTGTTCTTCCTGTCGAACCGCTCCGGCTCGTCGCAGGTGTGGCGCACCGATCAGACCGGCGAACTGGCCGTTCAGGTCACCGACCTGCCCGTGGACGTCCAGACCTATCAGCTCAGCCCCGCCGCCGACCGCATCGCCGTGGCCGCCGCCGTGTTCCCCGACTGCCCGGACCTGGCCTGCACCGCCGCCCGGCTGGCGGAGGAGCCCGACAATTCCGGAACCCTCTACACCCAGCTGTTCGTGCGCCACTGGGACCAGTGGACCGACGGCACGCGCAACCACGTCTTCGTTCTGGACCTGAGCGGCGAGGGCGTGGCCGACGGCGCGCCCGTCTGGGCCACCCGCGACTTCGACGGCGACACCCCCTCGCGCCCCTTCGGCGACGAGAGCGCCTTCACCTTCACCCCCGACGGCAACGGCGTGGTCTTCGCCGCCCGCGAGGCCGGGACCAGCGAGCCCTGGTCCACCGATTTCGACATCTATCTTCAGCCCATCGAGGCCGAGGGTCTGGGCGAGCGGGTCAATCTGACGGACAACAACCCCGCCTGGGACGACGGCCCGGTGTTCTCGCCCGACGGCCGCACCATGGCCTACCGCGCCATGAGCCGCCCCGGCTTCGAGGCCGACCAGTGGCAGATCATGCTGCGCGACATGGACACCGGCCAGGTGCGCCAGATCGCCGCCAACTGGGATCGCTCGCCCGACAGCCTGCAATGGTCCGCCAACGGCCGCAGCCTGTACGCCACGGCGTATGACACCGGTCAGGTGAAGCTGTTCGAGATCGACGTCATCTCGGGCTCGGTCATCCCCGTCACCGGCGAGGGTCATGTGGCGGCGGTGGAGCAGACGCCGTCCGGCTTCCTCCTGGCCATGGACAGCCTGACCAGCCCCGTTGCGCTGTACCGCAAGACCTTCCGCGGCCGCGAGATGCCCATCCGCATCACCGACCACAACCCGCAGCTGGACGACCTGGCCTTCGGCGAGGCCGAGCAGTTCACCTTCGAGGGCTGGAACAACGAGACGGTGCACGGCTACGTCATCAAGCCGGCGAACTATGTGGAGGGCGGGACCTATCCCGTGGCCTTCCTGATCCACGGCGGGCCGCAAGGCTCCTTCGGCAACAGCTGGTCCTACCGCTGGAACCCGTCCACCTACACCGGCGCCGGCTATGCGGTGGTGATGATCGATTTCCACGGCTCCATCGGCTACGGCCAGGAGTTCACGGACGCCATCTCGGGCCACTGGGGCGACCGCCCGCTGGAAGACCTGCAGAAGGGCTGGGCCCACGCCCTGGATGCGTACGATTTCCTCGACGGAAACCGCGCCTGCGCGCTGGGCGCCTCCTACGGCGGCTACATGATCAACTGGATCGCGGGCAACTGGCCCGACGCCTTCCAGTGCATGGTCAACCACGACGGCGTCTTCGACACCCGCTTCATGGGCTATTCCACCGAGGAGCTGTGGTTCACCGAATGGGAAAACCGCGGCAGCCCGTGGGAGCGCGGCACGACCTATGAGGAATTCAATCCGGTCAACCACGTACAGAACTGGCGCACGCCGATGATGGTGATCCAGGGCGGCCGCGATTACCGGGTGCCCACGGACCAGTCCATCGCCGCCTTCACCGCCCTGCAGCGTCGCGGCATCGAGAGCCAGTTCCTCTATTTCCCCGACGAGAACCACTGGGTGCTCCAGCCCCGCAACAGCCTGCGCTGGCACACCGAGGTGTTCGACTGGCTGGACCGCCACATCGGCGAAGACGCGGAGTAATCCCTCTCCCTCCCCGCCTCGGGGAGGGGGCTGGGCCCAGGGCGAAGCGGGTGCGGGCGGCTCGGCTACGGGAATCGGCTGTCTCGCCGCGTCCTCCCCACCTGGCCGTCGCTGCCGGGGGAGGGAGAAGGACAGCGCACAATCCCGCATTTCCGCAGGCCAGTCCGTTATGATTCAAGGCCTCGGCGCTTCTGCCGCCCCGATTTCGCCCCCCTGCCTGACGGCGTCTTATAATGGCCGGCTCATCACGGCGAAGACGCGAGGTTTCAGACAATTCGGACAATTCGGACTCGGTTTTTCCCGGGACGCACCATTAGACTCAGCGAGACCACCAGACAGACGATATCACTGCTTTTACTGAATAATTTTCCCGTCGTTAGACTCCGCCTGGACTGTTTTTCGCTCCAACAGTCTAACCCTCGGCCCGCCGGAACACCCTCAGCCGCACCCCGTTGGCCGAGCGCAGGGTCAGCCGGGCCACCGGCACGGGGGTCCAGGCCGGGTCGGCCTCGAACCGCAGCCGGCGGCTCAGCATGGCCAGCACCAGCACCGCCTCCTGCAGGGCGAAGGCGGCGCCGGGGCACACCCGCGGCCCGACGCTGAAGGGGAAATAGCCGCCCGCCATGGCCGCCTTGCCCTCGGGACAGCCGAAGCGATCCGGGTCGAAGGCGTGGGGCTCGGCCCACCGCTCGGCCTGCCGGTGGCTCAGCCAGGGCGACACCATGACCACCGAGCCGGGCGGGATGTCCTTCTTGCCCAGCCGGTCCCCGGCCGGACAGTCCCGCGCCAGGAAGGCCACCGGCGGATACAGCCGCATGGCCTCGCGGAACACGTCACGGGTGAAGCCCAGCCGCTTCATGTGCTCGAACGCGGGCTGATCGTCCCCCAGCACCGCGTCCGCCTCGGCCTGCACCCGGGCCTGAACCTCGGGCGCCTCGGCCATCAGATACAGGCTCCAGGCCAGGGCGCTGGCCGAGGTCTCGTGCCCGGCCAGGAACAGCATGGCGATCTGGTCCAGCAGTTCGTCGCCGTCGAAGGCGGTGCCCGTCACCGGGTCCACCCCGCCGATCAGGGCCGCCAGGATGTCGTTGTCCGGCGTCGGCCGTCCGGCCGCATGGTCCGCCAGCCGTCGCCGCAGCGGCTCGTCGATGGCCTTGCGGATGATGCGCGCCGCCCGCCGGGCCCGGCCCCAGCCGGGCAGGATGCGCGACGGCGCGCGGGCCAGCCCCAGCATGCCGTGGGCGTAGGCCACCCCCTGGAACACCTCGAAGGCGGCGATCACCCGGTCGGCCGCCGTGTCCGAGATCGGCTCGGAAAAGATGGTGCGGAAGATCACATCGGCGGCGAAGCGGGTCATCTCCATGTCCACCCGCACCGGCTCGCCCGTGTCGGCCAGGGCCTCCATGCGCGCCGTGGCCACGGTGGCGGCCTCCAGCATGCGGGCGAACACGTCGCGCACCCGCGCCTGCTCCAGCGCCGGATCGATCAGTCGCCGCTGCCGCCCCCAGATCTCGCCGTTGCTGACGAAGATGGAATAGCCGGTCAGGGCCCGCAGCATGGCGTCCATCAGGCCGGACTTGGGGAAGTCCTCCGCCCGTTTGACCAGCACCTCGCGCACCAGCTCCGGATCGCGCACGGTGAAGATCCAGCGCTTCTTCAACAACGGCAGGGTGCGGAACCCGTGCCGCCCCATCGTCTGGCCGTAGCTGCCCTCCCGGAACGTCCCGAGTCCCGAACGCAGCAGGGCGATGCGCTGGGTCAGGGTCGCGCGCTTCTCCGGCGCGGTGGCCGGGCGCGGCGGGGTGAACAGGCTCATGCCGGGCTCCGCTGGATCAGGGGGTCTGGCCCCGCCGCCAGGGCGAACCAGTCGTAGCCGCCGGGCAGGTCGGTGGCCTTCAGGTACTGGAAATGGAACGCCAGCGGGTCGCGGCGGATGGCCCGGAAGCGCTCATCCGTCAGCAGCTTGTGAAAGCGCGGCGCGCGCCGCACGGGCCTGGCCGGATCCGGCGCGGCGACCACGCCGTGCAGGGCATGGAGCGTGCAGGCCGAGGCCGGGTCCGAGGCCGAGGTGGCGTCCACCCAGCCGATCGATCGCTCGGCCTCCACGGCCCTCAGCGCCGCCCGGAACGTCTCGCCGCCGAGCGCCGCCTGGATGCACAGGCCCTGGCCGAGGGTCAGCAGGGTGACGGCCGTAGGGCCGCGCCCCAGATCAGGCCGAATCTCCAGCGCCCGGGCCAGCGCCCGAACCGCCTGATTGCCGCCAAGGCTGAAGCCCGCCAGCACCACCTCGTCGGCCCAGCCCTCGTCCACTGCGGCGATCAGGCGTTCGGCGAACAGGTCGCAGCGCGCGGCCTGCTCCGGCGGCGGATCGGCGGCGATGCGCGACATGTAGGAGAAGCACTGGCTGACCCAGCCGCAGCTCACCGCCGCGTCGATGCGCTTCCACAACCAGCCGATTACAAAGGGCGCCGCCAGAACCGCCGGGAGCGCCGCCCAGGGCGTGATCAGGCCCGCCGCCAGCGCCAGCAGAACCATCACCCCGACCAGCACCCCCAGGATCACCGGCGGCGTCATCAGGCACAGCCACAGCGCGCGGGCCTGTCGCCGCGTCAGGCCATAGACGCCCGCCCCGGCCATGGCCGCGACCCACCGGGGGATGGCCGTGATCACCCGCCGCTCGCCCCTCAGCCACCAGCGCCGCACCAGATCGTCCCAGCGCAGCAGGGTGACCCGGGTCTCCGCCGCGCGCCCGTCCATGACCGTCTGCACCGTCCAGCCCAGCGCGTGGTCCCCCTCGGCGTGCTTGCGCCCGACCGCGATCACGGCGCCGGACACGGTCGCCTGCTTCGGCGCCTCCTCCGTCCACATGCGGTGATAGGCGGCCGGGGAGCGGGGGTCATAGCCGGGAATGAACAGCAGCCGGCGCCGGTGCGCGCGCCCCTGCCCGGTCGAATCGACCTGATCCCGCATATGTCCCCTCCATCCCCGGCGGCACTCAACCCGCGCCGCCCCGCCGTGTCAAACCGCCATATCAGCGTTCCCCCCGCTCCGCTGGCCACGGGCGCCCGGCGGGTTTAAGACGGCGGCCAAACAACCAGATCAGGGAACACTCAGGACATGCGCGACATCCGCCATTTCATCGACGGGGCTTCGTTCGAGGGCGCCTCGGGCCGCTTCGGGGACGTCTTCAACCCCAACACCGGCGAGGTGCAGGCGCGGGTCCAGCTGGCCACCGAAGGCGAAGTCGACAAGGCCGTGCAGGCCGCCCGGAACGCCTTCGAGGCCTGGTCCTCCACCAACCCCCAGCGCCGCGCCCGGGTGATGTTCGAGTTCAAGCGCCTGGTCGAGGCCAACATGGACGACCTGGCCGAGATGCTCTCGGCCGAGCACGGCAAGGTCATCGCCGACTCAAAGGGCGACATCCAGCGCGGTCTGGAAGTCATCGAGTTCGCCTGCGGCATCCCCCACGCCCTGAAGGGTGAGTACACCCAGGGCGCCGGCCCCGGCATCGACGTCTATTCCATGCGCCAGCCGCTGGGCGTGGTGGCGGGCATCACGCCGTTCAACTTCCCGGCCATGATCCCCATGTGGATGTTCGGCGTGGCCATCGCGGTGGGCAACACCTTCATCCTCAAGCCGTCCGAGCGCGATCCTTCCGTGCCGGTCCGTCTGGGCGAACTGATGATGGAGGCGGGCGCCCCCGCCGGGGTGCTGAACGTGGTCCACGGCGACAAGACCGCGGTGGACGCCATCCTCACCCACCCGCTGGTGCATGCGGTCAGCTTCGTCGGCTCGTCCGACATCGCCCACTATGTCTACCAGACCGGCGCCGCCAACCATAAGCGGGTCCAGGCCATGGGCGGGGCCAAGAACCACGGCGTCATCCTGCCCGACGCCGACATGGATCAGGTGGTCAAGGACCTGACCGGCGCCGCCTTTGGCTCGGCCGGCGAACGCTGCATGGCTCTGCCCGTGGTGGTGCCCGTGGGCCAGAAGACCGCCGACGACCTGCGCGAGCGGCTGGTCGCTGAAATCCCGAAACTGAGGATCGGCGTCTCCACCGACGCCGAGGCCCACTACGGCCCCGTGGTCAACGCCGCCCACAAGGCCCGCGTCGAGGGCTGGATCGACCAGGGCGTCAAGGACGGCGCCGAACTGGTCATCGACGGCCGCGGCTTCTCCCTGCAGGGCCACGAGAAGGGCTACTTCATCGGCCCGTCCCTGTTCGACCACGTCAAGCCGGGAATGGAGTCCTACAAGGAGGAGATCTTCGGCCCCGTGCTGCAGATCGTCCGCGCCGAAAACTTCGAGGAGGCGCTGTCGCTGGCCTCGAAGCACCAGTACGGCAACGGCGTGGCCATCTTCACCCAGAACGGCCGTGCAGCCCGCGACTTCGCCGCCCGCGTCAATGTGGGCATGGTGGGCATCAATGTGCCGATCCCGGTGCCGGTGGCCTATCACACCTTCGGCGGCTGGAAGCGCTCGGCCTTCGGCGACACCAACCAGCACGGCATGGAAGGGGTCCGCTTCTGGACCAAGACCAAGACCGTCACCGCCCGCTGGCCCGACTCCGAACTGGAACATGCGGACTCCAGCTTCGTCATTCCGACGATGCGATGAACGCGGCGCAGCGCGCCTGCTGGACCGCTTCCCAGCGGGCGCGCAGCGTCCCCGGCCGCATGGGATAGCGGTCGTCAAGAAACGCCGCCGCGCGCACACGGTCGGCGCGGAACATGCGGAAATCGTCGCGCATCTCGCACCAGGCGATCAGCATGCGCGTGGTGTCCCGGTAAGCCGCAAGGAACGGCCAGATCACCCGGCGGGTGGCGCGGTCCTGCTCGTCCACATAGTCGATGGTCATCTTGCGCCCGGCCCGGATGGCGGCGCGCACCAGCCCCATGTCGAGCACCTCGGCCTTGTTGTTCCACGCCGGCGGCGTGACCACGGCGGGCTCAAGCACATGAGGCCGCATGGTCTCGGGCACGGTCGCGGCGATCTTGGCGATCAGGTCCCGCGCCGCCCGCGCCAGAGCCGGATCGGCGCGCCCCGCCACCCACTGGGCCCCCAGCACCGCCGCCTCCAGTTCGTCGGACGTCAGCATCAGCGGCGGCATGTCGAATCCGCCATCCAGAACATAGCCCACCCCCGCCTCGCCGCGGATCGGCACCCGCTGGCCCATCAGGTCGGCGATGTCGCGATAGACGGTGCGCTTCGAGGTCTCCAGCTCGGCCGCGATGGCGTCCGCCGTCACCGGTTTCGAGGACCGGCGCAGCAGCTGGATGATCTGGAAAAGGCGGTCGGCGCGTCTCATTCGTCACCTGTCGCACACGCATGCTGACAGCATGGTGGCAGCAGGGGGCAGGTAGTCAATGCATGGACGCCGCGGCGAGGGGCCGGTCAGGCAAACGACGGAGACACGCCATGCTGACCCTGTTCCACGCCCACTGGTCCCGCTCCTCACGCCTGATCTGGCTGCTGGAGGAGCTGAAGGCCGATTATCAGGTTCGTCACTGCGACATCGCCCGCATGGACGGTTCCGGCGGCCGCGATCCCGCCAATCCGCACCCGGACGGCAAGGTTCCCGCCCTTATGCACGACGGCGACATGATGACCGAATCCGCCGCCATCGCCCTCTACCTCACCGACCTGTTCCCGGAAGCGGGACTGGGCGCGGCGCCCGGCGACCCCGACCGCGCCGCCTATCTGACCTGGCTGTTCTGGACCACCGGCGAGATGGAGCCGGCTTACTGGAGCCGCATCAAGGGCGAGACCGACCCCTACGCCACGGCCCGCTACGATGCCGCCAACCGGCGCATCCTGACGGCCCTGGATCGGGGGCCCTATCTGATGGGGCGGCGCTTCACGGCGGTGGACGTGCTGGTCGCCTCGGCCCTGTCGTGGGGCCGCGAGCATGCGCCGCAAAGCCCGCGCCTGGACGTCTATCTGAAGACGGTGCTGGCCCGCTCCGCCAATCGCCGGGCCGAAGCTCTCGACGCCCCGGCGCTGGAGCTCAAGGCAGGATGAGCGTCAGGCCGCGTCCGGGTCGGATGCGGCCTCGTCCTTGCCCGGCAGGGCGGTGAGGGTGCGGACAAAGTCGTCGCGCCAGATGGCCACGTCCGAGGCCCGCACCGCCGCCATCAGGGCGGTCCAGCGTTCGATCCGCTCTTCCCTCGGCATGGTCACGGCCCTGTGGATGGCCTGGGCCACCTCCTCACGGGCGAAGGGGTTGACGATCAGGGCGTCGCGCAGCTCTTCCGCCGCTCCGGCGAAACGCGACAGGATCAGCACCCCCGGATCGTCCGGGTTCTGGGCGGCCACATATTCCTTGGCCACCAGGTTCATGCCGTCGCGCAGGGGCGTCACCAGCCCCACCTTGGCGGCGCGGTAGATGCCGGCCAACTGGTCCCGGCGATAGGTGCGGTTCAGATAGCGCACGGGCGCCCAGTCCATGTCCGCATAGGCGCCGTTCACATGCCCCGCCAGGGCGTCCAGCCGCGCCCGCAGGTCCTGATAGGTGTCCACCTCGTCGCGGGATATGGGCGTCACCTGCAGCAGAAACACCTCGCCGCGCATGGAGGGATTGTCCTCGAGGAACTGCTGGAACCCCAGCAGCCGCTGTTCGAGCCCCTTGGAGTAGTCCAGCCGGTCCACGCCCACGATCATCGACCGGAACGCCGAGGACGCCGCCATGCGGTCATAGGTGCGCTGGCCCAGCGCCGAGTCCCGCGCCGCCACGAAGCCGTCCACATCGATGCCGATGGGGAAGACCCCGCCCTGCACGGTCTTGCCGAAGGCCTCCATGCCGTTCTCGCCGACCCGCCGACCGCCGGCCTCGGACGTCACATAGTCGCGGAACAGGTCCAGCCATTCCTGGGTGTGGAAGCCCAGCAGATCGTAGTCGAACAGGGACTCCACCAGCCTGCGGTGGAACGGCAGGGTCACCAGCAGCTGGCGCACCGGCCAGGGCGTGTGCAGGAAGAAGCCGATCCGGTTCTTGATCCCCAGCCGCCGCAGATCCCGGGCCAGCGGGATCATGTGGTAGTCGTGTATCCAGACGATGTCGTCTTCCTGAATCAGGGGCGCCAGCACCTCCGCGAAGCGGGCGTTGGTCCGTTCATAGCCCTCGCCATACGAGCGCTCATAGGCGGTCAGGTCCACCCGGTGGTGGAACAGCGGCCACAGGGTCTTGTTGGCGTAGCCGTTGTAATATTCGTCGACGTCCTGGGCCTCCAGGTCCACCAGGGCGACGGTGACCCCGGCCCGGTCCTCCATCTTCAGCTCGCCGGTGAAGCTCTCGATGGTCTCGCCCGACCAGCCGAACCAGATGCCGTCATAGCGCCGCAGGGCCGCCGACAGGGCCGCGGCAAGCCCTCCAGTGGAGCTTTCCCCCGCATCCCTGGGGGCGGAAACACGATTGGATACGACGATCAGGCGACTCATCTCACATCCGTCCAGGAGCGGCTCAGCAACACAGCGCAGTTGATGATCCCCACAAGGGAATAGGTCTGCGGGTAGTTCCCCCAAAGTTCGTCATCGCCCAGGGATATGTCCTCGGACAGCAGGCCCGCATGGGTGCGGCGGCTCAGCATCTGCTCGAACATCTCGCGCGCCTCGTCCACGCGCCCGTTCATGTGCAGGGCCTCGATGAACCAGAAGGTGCAGAAGTTAAACGCCGTCTCCGGTTCGCCGAAATCGTCGGGCTCCACATAGCGGAACAGATAGGGGCCCTTTTTCAGGTCCTTTTCTATGGCGTTGAAGGTGGCCACCTGGCGGGGATCCATGGGATCGAGGAAGCCCAGCTCCACCATCTGCAGCAGCGAGGCGTCCAGCTCGGTCCCGCCGAAGCTGGCGGCGAAGCGGCCCTCCTGGGGCACGAAGGCCTCCTTCTCGATCCGGGCGCGGATGATGCCGGCGCGCTCGCGCCAGACCTCGGCCCGGTCGTGCAGGCGCAACTGATCCGCCGCCTTGGCCAGACGGTCGCAGGCGGCCCAGCACATCATGGAGGAATAGGTGTGCACCCGCGCGATGGTGCGGAACTCCCACAGGCCCGCGTCGGTCTGGTCGTGCACGGCGAAGGCGCGCTCGCCCACCTTCTCCAGGGCGTGGAAATCCTCCACCGAGCCGGGGCGCAGCAGCCGCTGGTCATAGAAGGACTGCACCAGCGGCAGCACGATCTGGCCGTACACGTCATGCTGCAGATGCTCGTGCGCCTGATTGCCCACCCGCACCGGCTTCATGCCGCGATAGCCCTCGACCGTATCGACGGTCCGCTCGGTGAGCGCGCCATCCAGGCCGACGTCGTAGACGGGCTGCACGTGGCCTCCCGCCGCGTTGTCCACCAGGTTCCGCAGATAGGCGAGATAGTTCTCGAGGATGTCGATGGCGCCCAGCCGGGTCAGCACCCGCACCGTGTAATAGGCGTCGCGGATCCAGCAGTACCGGTAATCCCAGTTGCGTCCGCTCTCGGGAAACTCCGGCACCGAGGTGGTCAGGGCCGCGACGATGGCGCCCGTCTCCTCGTGGGCGCACAGCTTGAGAGTGATGGCCGCGCGGATCACCGCTTCCTGCCAGTCCAGCGGCAGATAAAGCGTCCGCACCCACTGCCGCCAGTAGTCCTCGGTCCGCTCGCGGGCGGCGGCGACGCCGGCCCCCACTTCCTGATCATAGCCCTCGTCGGGTCCGAAGAAGAACGACAGGGTCCGCTCGACCCGGAAGGTGCGCTCGTCCAGCACATGGGACACCGGGCAGTCCGTGGTCAGACGGAACGTCAGGTCCGTGCAGTGATAACGGATATGGTTCGAGCCCGAGGTGGTGGGCGCGGGCTTTGCGCCCCAGTCCCGGGCGGGCCGCATGCGGATGGTGATGCGGGGCACGCCGTGCAGCGGCCGGATGATGCGCGCCAGGGCGATGGGGCGATAGGTGCGGCTGTGCTTGGCGTGGCGGGGTGCGAAGTCGATTATCTCCAGCGCCGCCCCGTCCTCGGCCGTCAACACCGTGCGCAGCACCGGGGTGTTGCGCACATAGGCCTGCTCCACATGCTTCTGGCCTTCCAGCTCAATGGCCCAGAAGCCATGCTGCGGATCATCCCCGTCCATCAGGGCGGAGAACACCGGATCGCCGTCCACGCGCGGCGCACAGCACCACACGTGGCGGCCGTGCCGGTCGATCAGGCTTGAGACGGCGCAGTTGCCGATGGGGGCCAGGTCGAGATTGGGTCGATGACCGTTCATGCACGTTCCGCCAGGGTTTCAAGCCAGTCCATCACCGCCTCGGGGCCGGTCAGCCCGTACAGGGCCGCCGTCTCTCGCGGCGGGCCCACCAGCACCCCGAATCCGCCCAGATCGGCGGCGGCGGCGAAAGCGAACTCGTCGGTCAGATCGTCGCCGGTCATCACCGGGACAGCCCCCTTGAAGGGCGCCTCGTCCATGAAGGCGGTCAGGGCGCGGCCCTTGTCGGCGCCGGGCGTCTTCAGCTCCTGCACCATGTCGCCGGGCTGCAGGGTCAGGCCGTGGCGCTCGGCCAGGGCGCGCGCCAGCTCGCGCGCCGCGTCCGCCTGATCCGGCGCCTGGCGGTAGTGGAGGGTCACGCCCAGCCCCTTGTCCTCGATCAGGACCCCCGGCCGGTCGCGCGCGAAATCCATCAGGGTCTCATGCACCTGCGCCATGTCCGGATGGGGCGACAGCCGCCGCACCTGCCCGTCCGCGCCGCGCCGCTCCAGCCCGTGAATCCCGGCCACACAGGGGACCGCGCCTTCGCAGATCCGGTCGATCTCGGCGATGGTGCGTCCACTGACCACCGCCAGCCGGCCATCCAGCCGCTCCAGCAATCGGCCCAGCACGCGGGTGCGGCGACCATCGGGGCCCACACCGCCGGGCGTGGCGGTGATCGGTGCCAGCACCCCGTCCATGTCCAGAAACAGCGCCGGGCGCTGCGGCAGGGCCGGCGGCGGCGACAGGGGCGTTACGGCATGGGCGGCGTCGGTCAGCATGATCCTCATGAACTGTCTGGCTTGTCCCCGCACCCTAACGCGTGATCGCCCCCGAAGTTGACCCCTCGCAGGGCATTTTTCTTCGCATCTGCGAAATCGCGCCTGGTCGGTGCCCCGTTAAGGATTGTGTGGGGAGGCCCCGGTCTAGACTGGCGCAGGCGATTCGCGGTCCGGGGCGGAAATCACATGGTCGATCCCATCGCTTCCCTGAAGGGCAAGCGGGTGCTGGTCACCGGCGGCGGCGGCTTCATCGGCAGCCGCGTGTGCGAGCGGCTGGTCGAGGCCGGCGCCGCAACGCGCGCGCTTGTGCTCTACACCTCATCCGGCACGGCCGAATGGCTGGACGGGTCGGCGGTGCGCGCCGAGGTCGACATCCGGCGCGGCGATCTGGCGGATCGGGACTCGGTCATGGACGCGGTCCGCGACTGCGAGATCGTGCTGCACCTGGGCGCCCTGATCGCCATTCCCTATTCCTACGCCGCGCCCGAAAGCTATGTGCGGGTCAACGCCCTGGGCACCCTGAACGTGCTGCAGGCGGTGCGCGAGTGCGGCGTCGCCCGCATGGTCCACACCTCCACCAGCGAGGTCTACGGCACCGCCCGCTTCGCCCCCATGACCGAGGAGCATCCGCTTCAGGCCCAGTCCCCCTATGCGGCCTCCAAGATCGCGGCGGACAAGCTGGTGGAGTCCTTCCACCTGTCGTTCGGCGTGCCGGCTGTGACCCTGCGCCCCTTCAACACCTTCGGCCCGCGCCAGAGCGCCCGTGCGGTGATTCCGGCCGTTGCCGTGCAGGCCATCAACGGCAAGACAGTCAATCTGGGCGCCACGCGACCGACCCGCGACTTCGTCTTCGTGGACGACACCGCCGACGCCTTCCTGCGCGCCGCCGCCATGCCCGGGATCGAGGGCCGTACCCTGCATTTCGGCGGCGGGCGCGAGGTCTCCATTGGCGACCTGGCCCTGATGATCGGCCGCGCGGCGGGCCGCGACATCGACATTGTCACGGACCAGCAGCGCCTGCGCCCCGAGGGCAGCGAGGTGGACCGCCTGATCGCCGACGCCTCAAAGGCCCGCGAAGCGCTCGGCTGGGCCCCGCGCGTGTCGCTGGAGGACGGACTCGAGCGCACCGTCGCCTTCATCCGCGACAACCTGCACCTGTACCGCCCGCAGGACTACGCCACATGACGCGCGCACCCAGAAACGCCCCTTGGGACGACCGCGTCTTCATCATCGCCGAGGCGGGGGTGAACCACGACGGCGACATGGACAAGGCCTTCGCCCTGATCGAGGCCGCCGCCGCCGCGGGCGCCGATGCGGTCAAGTTCCAGACCTGGCTGCCCGGCGAGATCGTCGGCCGGTTCAGCCACAAGGTGGACTATCTGGAACGCACCACCGGGGTTCAGGAGAGCTTCTACGATCTGCTGGAGCGGCTGCGCATCGGGCTGGAGGACACCGCCCGGCTCAAGACCGCATGCGAGGCGGCGGGCGTGATGTTCATGTCCACGCCCGAGGGCTTCGACACCCTGGCCCATCTGACCGGCGATCTGGACATGGCCGTGGTCAAGATCGGCTCCAGCGAGGTCAACCATTCCGCCTTCTTGACCGCCGCCGGCAGGACGGGCCGCCCCGTCATCCTGTCCACCGGCGCCAGCACCCTCGACGAAGCCCGCCATGCTCTCGCCGCCGTGCGCGCCGAAGGCGACCCGCCGGTCTGCGTGCTGCATTGCGTGTCGGAGTATCCGGCCCCGGACGCGGAGATGAACCTGCGCGCCCTGACCACCCTGGCCGATGAGCTGGGCGTCGCCGTCGGGCTGTCGGACCATTCCCTCGGCGCCGAGGCCGCCGTCGCCGCCACGGCCATGGGCGCCCGGGTGATCGAAAAGCACCTGACCCTGGACACCACAGCCCCCGGCCCCGACCACGCCGCCTCCATGGCGCCGGACGACTTCGCCGCCCTGGTGCGGGCCGTGCGCCGGATCGAGGCCATGCTGGGCGACGGGATCAAGCGGCCCCGCCCCTCCGAGGCAGCCAACATCAGCGGCATCCGGCGCAGCGTCGTGGCGCTGGACGCCCTGCCCGCCGGAACCGTGCTGACCGGCGCCCATCTGGGCTGCAAACGCCCGGGCACCGGCGCCCCGCCCGACGACCTGCCCCGCCTGATCGGCCGCCGCCTGACCCGCGCCTTGCAGCCCGACGAGCCCGTGGCCTGGGCCGATGTGGAGCCCGCCGGGACATGACGCGAACGGTCTGCGTGGTCTCCGTCTCCCGCGCCGACCGCGCCATGACGGCGGTCGTGGGCCGCGCGCTGGACGACGCCGGCGTTTCCGCACTGGCCATTGTGGTGGACGATCCGCTCGGCCCCGACACGGTTGTCGAGGATCATGGCGTGCGCACGCGCCGCATCCCGGCTCACATGGACGGGGACGGCCCCGCCGCCCTAGGCCGCCGCATGGGCGCCCTCACCGCCGCCTTCGCCGGGGTGCTGGCCGACGAGCAACCCGACGTCGTCGTCCTGACCGGTGACCGCTACGAGACCCTGGCGGCGGCGGGCGCGGCCTCGCTGGCTGGCGCGGTCATCGCCCATCTGCACGGCGGCGAACTGACCCTCGGCGCCATGGACGACGCCTTCCGCCACGCCATCACCAAGCTGTCCCATCTGCACTTCCCGGCCACCGAAGCCGCCGCCGCGCGCCTGATCCGCATGGGCGAGCAGGACTGGCGCATCACCACCGCCGGGGCGCCGGGGCTGGACCTGTTGATGCAGGCGCCGCCCATGCCGCGCGCGGACCTGTTTCGCGCTTTGGGCGTCGACGATCCGGGGGACTTCATTCTCGCCACCTGGCACCCGGAGACCCTGACCACCGACGGCGGCGCCGCAGGTCTGGAAGCGCTGCTGGCGGCTCTGGCCGAGACTGGCCGCCCGATCCTGTTCACTGGCGTCAACGCCGACCCCGGCGGGGCGGGTCAGGCCGCGCGCATCCAGAGCTGGGCCGAGGGACAGGCGGGCGTTCACCTGATCCCCAGCCTTGGCCCCCTCTACGCCCCGGCCCTCGCCCACGCGGCGGTGATGGCGGGCAATTCGTCCAGTGGAATCATCGAGGCGGCGACGTTCGCTCTACCCGTGGTCAATGTGGGCGACCGCCAGAAGGGCCGCGACCGGGGCGCCAATGTCCTAGACGCCGCCGCCGATCCCGCCGCCGTGCGACAGGCCCTGAGCCGCGCGCTGGACCCGGCGTTCCGGTCCAGCCTGGCCGGCATGGCCAATCCCTACGGCGACGGCCGCGCAGCGCCGCGCATCGCAGCCCGGCTGGCCGCCGAATCCATCGACGACCGCCTCAGACAAAAATGCTTTCCAGAGGAGCGCCCATCATGACCCGTCGTGACCTGGCCCCCTATCTGCTGTCCGATCAGGCCACCCTGCGCGAGGCCATCGAGCGGCTGGACGCCGTGCGCGGTCAGCTGGTGGTGGTCATCGATGAGAACGGCCGACTGCGCGGCTCCCTGACCGACGGCGACGTGCGCCGCGCCCTGCTGCGCATGACGCCCATGGAAGCCGGCGTCGAGACGGCCATGAACGCTGAGCCCGTGGCCGTGCGCCGGGGCCAGAACCCCGCCGAAATCCAGGCCGAGCTGGACGTGCGCGGCGCGACCCAGGCGCCCGTGATCGACAAGGCAGGCCGGGTGGTGGGCTTGTATCCCGAGCACTACGGCGAGGCGGGCCGCCGCGACAATCTGGTGGTCATCATGGCCGGCGGACGCGGCGCGCGCCTGGCCCCCCTGACCCGCCACACCCCCAAGCCCATGCTGACCATTTCGGGCCGCCCCCTGCTGGAGACCATCATCGAGCGCCTGCGCGATCAGGGCTTCGGACGCTTCCGTCTGGCGGTGAACTATCTGGCCGAGGTGATCGAGGGTCATTTCGGCGACGGCTCGGCCTTCGATGTGGAGATCTCCTACCTGCGCGAGACCGAGCCGCGCGGCACCGCGGGGGCCCTGGCCCTGCTGGACGAGCCCATCGAGGAGCCCTTCCTCGTCATGAACGGCGACGTGCTGACCCGGCTGGATTTCGCCCAGTTGCTCGACTTCCACGGCGATCACGAGGCCGCCGCCACGGTCTGCGTGCGGGAGCATCGATTCGAGGCCCCCTTCGGCGTGGTCGAGACCGAAGGCCACCGTCTGGTCTCCATCCGCGAAAAGCCCACCTTCCGCTGGTTCGCCAACGCCGGGATCTATGTGCTGGGGCCCGACGCCCTGAAACAGGTGCCGGACAGCGGCCATTACGACATGCCCACCTTGCTGGCCGCCCTGTCGGACCGGGGCGACACGGTCGGCGCCTTCCCCATCCACGAATACTGGATCGACATCGGCCGCCCGCCGGACTTCGAACTGGCGCGCAGCGACTATGAGGCGGTGTTCGCCGCCGCGGCCACATGAGCCGAAGCCGCGTCCTCGGCCTGATCCCCGCGCGCGGGGGCTCGAAGCGCCTGCCCGGCAAGAACCTGGCCGACCTGCAGGGCCGCAGCCTGCTTCAGCGGGCCATCGATGCGGGGCTTGAGGCGCGCGGCATCGACCGCCTGATCGTCTCCACCGACGACCCCGCCATCGCCGAGGCCGCCCGCGCGGGCGGCGCCGAGGTCCCCTTCCTCCGTCCCGCCGAGCTGGCCACGGACGAGGCGTCCTCGCTGGACGTGGTGCGCCACGCCATGGCCTGGGCGGACCGGGACGAGCCGGACGCCTTCTCCCATCTGGTCCTGCTCCAGCCCACCTCGCCCCTGCGCACCGCCGGGGACATCGACGAGACGCTGAGCCTCTGCCGCAAACGGAGCGCGTCCACGGCCGTCAGCGTGGCCCTCGCGCCCAAGCCGGACCTTCTCTTGATCGGCAAGGACGGGGCGCTGGCCCGAGCCTCCGGGTACGGACAACCCCTTGTCCTGAACGGGGCGGTCTACGTGCTGAAATGGGATCACGTGAATAGCGGAGGCGGGTTCATCGCACCGGACACCACCTATCACATCATGGAAGAGCATCGCTCGGTGGACATTGACACCCGCGACGGCCTCCAGCGCGCCGCCCACATGCTGAAATCCTGATTTCAGAGTTCGCCTGACTCGCGAAGACTTTGACGCCCACGATAAATGCTTGCGCCCCACTTCACGATCGACAACAGTCGCGCTGCAAAGGTCCGGCGTCAGAGGAGAGGAAGCCATGACGATGGAAGCGGGGCAGGAACTCAAACGATCGGACGAGACGCTCAGGCGCAACACGCCCGCCGAGGATCGCCGCAGGGCGCGAAGCCGAGGCGCAGGCCTTTACGCCGAGGTGCAGCCGATGGCGGAAATCCGCCCCCTGGCGCTTGCGGCCGCTGAAGACGCCGATTGAAATTTCGGCCTTTTTCAGGGAACCAATTCAAAATCTCTGTTGGCATCGGCCTTTGCTCTGACTGGCGTGGCCATTGCGGCACAGCCGCCATCGCAATCGGAGCCTGGGGCGGCAGGCCGGTGGTCAATCACGCGGCCGTGTGACAGAAACAATCCATTAGGGAATTTCCTGCGAGGCGCGGTTTGCCCGATAGCATCTACCGGTCTGAATCCTCCAAGACACAACGTTTGGCTGACCCGGGAGCCGGCTCTCCGGCCGCTCCCTGCGCCGACGTCTCCGACGAACGGATGATCAAGCTCGCCACCGAAGCCGCCCAGCTGCGCGTCAAGGTGATGGCCCTGTCGGCTGAAAACGAACGGCTGAAGGAGACCATCTCCTTCCAGTTGGGGAACCTCCTGATCCGGGCGAAGACCTGGCGCGGCCTAGTGGATCTCCCGGCCGGACTGGGCCGTTTGCGACGGCAGTCGCTGGAACGCCGCGGACGTCTGACCGCCGCCCGCGACCCTCACCTGGACCCCCGAACGGCGGCTCGAATACAGGACCTGAGCCTGCGCGCCTTTGACATGGGCGCGGATGCGATCGTGGACGCGGCCCTGACGGAATGCCGCGACCCCAAGCTGGCGATGCGGGTGGTCGCCGACCTGTCCATGTCGCTGCAACTGGTCGATTTCGACAAGAGTCTGACCCTGGCGCGCAAGACCATCGAGCACGATCCGAGCCCCCACCGGATCCTCTGGCTGGCGACCATCCTCTACGACGCCGGCATGATCGACGAGCCGCTGGCGCTCTACCGCAAGCTGGACAAGGGCCACGGCGTCATTCCCGCCAACGCCCGGTTGCGCCGGGACCTCATGGAGGGGCTGGCCCGCATCCAGCGCTCCGGCCTGGCGGTTCCGCCCAGAAAACCCGTCAAGCCGACCAGCGACCGGTCCCTGCTCTATGTGGCCGCCAGCTCCTTCCCTCACCACGTCACCGGCTACGCCGCGCGCACCCACTCGCTGATCAAGGCGATCAGCCGCCAGGGATGGCGCGTGGAAGCCGTGACCCGGCCTGGCTACCCTGCGGACCGCAACGACGCCCAGCATGTCACCGGACGGCTCGGGCCCCAGGACGTGGACGGCGTCGTCTATTCGCGGCTGGCCGGACCGCCGTCCAACGCCACGCCTTTTGATCGCTATTGCGACGAAGCCGGCAAATCCATTCTGGAGCACATCCACAGGGTCCGGCCGGCGGTGGTGCAGGCGGCGTCGAACCATGTGAACGCCGCGCCCGCCCTCATGGCGGCGCGCAAGGCCGGACTGCCCTTCGTCTATGAGGTCCGCGGCCTGTGGGAGCTGACCAATGCGGCGCGCACGCCGCACTGGGAAGGCTCGGAACGGTTCGAATTCCAGCGCCGCCAGGAAACCCGCGTGGCGCAGGAAGCCGATTCCGTCGTCGCTATTTCCAACGGCCTCAAGAACGAGTTGATCTCCCGCGGCGTCGATGGGCGCAAGATCATCGTCGTTCCCAACAGCGTCGACCCCCAGGTGTTCAGCCCTCGCTCGCGCGATCAGGCCCTGGCCAGCGAGATCGGCCTGGATGACCGCCGCGTGCTCGGCTTCCTGGGCTCCATGACCGGCTACGAAGGTCTGGTGGATCTGGTCACGGCCCTGTCCCGCCTGCGCAGCGACGGCCTGGACGTCTGCGCCCTTCTTGTGGGCGACGGACCGGCCTTCCGCGAAATCCGCGAGGCCGCGCGGGTGCTGGGGGTGTCGGACCACCTGATCATGCCCGGCCGCGTGCCGCACAAGGACGCGCCGCGCTGGTATTCCCTGATGAACGTGGCGGTCTATCCCCGGCGTCCAGCCCAGGTCACCGAGCTGGTGCCGCCGCTCAAGCCGCTTGAGGCCATGGCCATGGAGCTGCCGGTGGTGGCCTCCAATGTGTCCGCCATCTCCGAAACCCTGATCCACCGCGAGAACGGCTTCCTGTTCAACAAGGGCGATGTGGGCGAGCTCACCGACCTGCTGGGCGAAGTGATGGGAACCCCGGACCGGTCCATGGCCGTCGCCCGTAACGCCCGGCGCGATGTGGAGCGGCGCTTCACCTGGTCCCGCGCCGCCGCCAGCCTGGACGACCTGTACGCCCAGTGGGCGTTGAAGGCGGCCTGACGCGGCCCGGCCGGATTGACCCATGACCCACGCGTCGATATCGGCTTGGTGCGCATTTCACATGCCGCACGCTGAGCGACCTCAGCATCAGCCAGCCCGGGAGCCGGCCGCTTGAAGACCATTCGCCGCCGCGCCGCGAGCCCCGCCCTGCGCTGGAAAGCCGCCGGGCCCAAGCTGCAGTATCGCGCGCTCGTGCGGAACCAGGACACCGGTGAGCGCCGCATCATCTACGAGGGCTTCCGCCCCGAATGCCGCCTGCCGCCCGATCTCCGGCTGGTCCCGGACCAGCTGGCGTTCCGCGTGATGGCGCGGATTTCAGACGACCCGGACTCCCGCTTCGAGCAGCTTTACCCGTACCAGCCCATCCTCAGACTCGGGGATGACTACAAGACGCCTGCGGACGATCTGCTGATCGGAGAGGCGGCGCGGGGCGCTGACCTTTACCGCCTGATTGTCCGGGCTCCGGGCGTGGACCGCCCCCTTATCGACATGGTGCGGCGCAGGGGCGTCTTCCTGCTGCCCCCGGGCCAGCTCAGGGACGGCCATTTCGAGTACGACATTCTCGCCCGGGTTCGCGGGCGCTGGCGAAACCGCAAGGGCCTGCCCGTCACCGCCGCCATGATCGCCGCGGCCGATGAACGCGCCGAGCGGCCGGTCCCCATGCCTCAGGACAAGGTCAGGCAGACCATCGGCGCGCCGGCCCGACATGCCCCCGGCGTGCCGGAACGTCTGGCCGACGAGGCCCGCGAGACCGGTCCGGTCCTGCTGGTGGCCGTGGATGTCACCGCCCGCCCGGACCTGTCGCCGCTTGCGGACCCCCGGGACATCGCGGCGCGACAGTGGTGGGCTGGCGATGGAACCGGCGCGGTTGAGAGCATCGCCGTGGCCCTTGAAGCGCACACCCTGAGAGGGATGTTCTTCATCGACGTCCTGGCGGGCGAAGCCCTGGGCGACGACGCCATCGCCCGACTGGGCGACGCCCTCACAAGGCGCGGTCATGGGCTGGGCTTGCTGGTCAACCCCGAGCCCTGGCGCAGCCTGTCCCAGACCCTGGCGGACATGGATGACGTGGCCGCGACCGCATTCGCCGTCTCCCGCTATGAGGCCGTTCTCGGGCAGGCGCCGTCCATTCTCACCTTCACGCCCGGTGGACTGAACGATGACACCCTGGCGGAAGCCAGACGGCTGGGCGTCCGGGCCGTGCTCAGCGACCGCGGCGACGACGCCGACCTCTCCGCCTGGATGCGCTGGCGAACCCGGCCGTTCGCCGCTTACGACGATCTCGTCATCATCCCGTGCGCCATGGCCCTGTCGACGCCGGCCCACGCGCAGGACCGGGTCGTGCGCCACGCGCTCAGCGCCCGTGACGCCATGGCGGCCGACTCGGCCTCAGCCCTGGCGGTCGCCATGGCCGAGACCGGCGGCGCCGGACCGATCGTCGCCCGCATTGACGCCCTGAGCCTGCTGCGGAAATCCACAGTGCGCTCCCGCGTCCTGGCCGAGGACTGGAACAAGACCGTGGCTGAGCGACTGCCCGCATGGGTCGAGGCCGGATGGGTCCGCTCTCCCCACGGATTTCCGGTGCTGGCCGACCGGGACGAGATCAAGGTCGAGATGGCGACCGGCCTGATCGCCGGCCTCGGCCGGTCCGGTCTGTCGACCCCCGATCCGCAATCCCTGCTCACGCCCGAGACCCTTCGGGCATGGGCGCAGGGCGGCGGCGCCGTCGAGCCCCTGATCGAGCAGAGGCGCGGACCGCGCAAGCTGCGGCATTCGGCCATCCGGCGCTATGACGCCGCCTTTCTTCACGCCCTGAAGGCGGACCCCGCATGAGCCCGGCGCTTTCTCCAGCCAAGCAAGGCGTCCGGACCCTTAAATCTCTCGGGGCGCCGACCAGGGCGGCGCGCGTGCTCGCCCTGGGCCCTGACGGCTTCGACCTGGCCCGGGCGGCTCTGGACGGACTCGATCCCGGCGCCTTGACCCTCGTTCATCCCGGGCCCCCGCCGCCGCGCGCCCGGTTCGACACCACGCCTGACTCCCTGGGCGAGCTGGCGGCGGCGCGGCCCGGCGGCTTCGACCTTGTGCTCGCCAGCGGCGCTCTCGAGACGAGCGGCCTTGGCCGGATCCGGACCGACCTTGGCCACATGACCACGCTTCTGGCGCCCCGGGGCGCGTTGGCGCTGATCATCGACACCCTGGGCGCGCCCGACGCCGAAGGGGGCTTCGACGCCCTGCTGTTTCCGCATCTCTCCCGTCAGGGGGCGCTGGGCGATACGCCGCGCACCCTTTTGCCGGCGGCCGCATGGGTGCTGCTGCTCCAGTCCCTGGATCTGGACGTCCAGGCGGTTCAGGGGCTGGGCGAACAGGAGGCGGCGCCCGAGCTGTTCGATCGCCATGCTGCGCGCCTCGACCTCTATGACGCCGGCGAACTGGCCACCGGTCGTCTGCATCTGATCGCCCGCAAACGGGGAGACGGCGCATGAACCTGCTGGATCGCGCGCGACAGGCCCTTCGAACCGGGCGTCAGGCCGTGCTGCCGGCGCCCGAGGTGCGGGCCCCGTCGGATCAGGCGGCGTGGGAAGACGCGGTGGCCCTGTGGAACGCCCTGTTCGCACCGTTCTCGCCCGTGCTGGAAGACGCCCAGGTCCTGGAACTGGGCTGCGGCGACGGCCGGCTGCTCGGCGCCCTGATGGCGACGGGAGGCGCCCGCTCCGCCCTGGGGTTCGAGCGCCGCGCCTTCTGGGACGGCGAGGGCGGCGGCGCGGCGTGGCGCCCCCAGGACACCGCCGGCCTCGAGCTGCGGGTCGGGCTCGATGCGGTCGGCGGGCTGGACAATGGCGCGGCGGACCTGATCCTGGCCCGCGAGCTGGACAGCTTTCTGCCGCTGGATGGCCTCGAAACCTGGCTGACCGAGCTCTACGGCCTGCTGCGTCCGGGCGGCGAGATGCTGGTGCGCGTGCGGTGCGGAGACGGACGCGGGGGTCCCGAGGCGCCCGGCTACGGCTTCATGACGCCCACGGCCTGGACGGCCCTGATGCTGGGAGCGGGGTTCGAGATCCTGGACCGCCGCCGCACATGGCGGCGTCCGGCCGAACAGGGCGAAGCGGCTGAGCGCCTGCCCCACGCCTCGGAAGACGAGCGGCTGACGGCCGAACTGCACCTGCATCTGATCCGCCCCTGGGAATCCTGGGAGCTGGACAATCTGCGCGCTTTCGGTGACCAGCGGCGCGCCGCCAAGCCGCCGAAAACCTGAGCCGGACGGGAGGTTCTCCCGTCCGTTGTCTCAGTCGTTCAGCCGATCCACCGCCACCAGAACGCCGGCCATCTGGAAGATGGTCTGGGTCAGGTCGCGCAGGAACGGCAACAGGGTGGAATCCGGCTTGGACATGACCAGGATGCGGTCGCCGGGCATCGCCCGTCCGCCCTCGCGCAGCTGCCCGTCCTGACGGAAGACCAGAACATTGCGGCGGTCGGCGCGCTGGGTGTAACCGCCTGCGGCCCGCACGTATTGCGACACCGGCTGGCCGGACTGGGCCAGGATCGACTGGGGCGCGTTCACCTCGCCCGCGATGGTCACCACCTGCGAACGGCGCGGAATGACGATGACGTCGCCGGTCTCCACGCGCACCTGGTTCAGGTCCTGTCCGGACAGCGCCAGGATGCCCAGCGGCTCCACTTGCCGGGCGCGCTGGATGTACTCGGTCACGAACGCCAGCGACACGGCCCGCGACTGGGCCTCGGCCGGCGACCGGGCGGGCGACAGCAGCACGGTGCGCTCCAGCCGCTCCAGCCCTTCGTTCAGGGTCTGGCGCTGGGCCTCACGCACGCTCTGGCGGCGCAGGTGGACGGCCTCCATGTCGGCGTCCGGATCGATCGCCACCTGGGACAGGACCTGGGCCACCGTGGTCCCGCGGGCTTCGGTGAAGACCGAAGGGCCGCCATGGGCGCCTTCAACCCGCACCAGCACATTGGCGGGCCGGGAGTCGGATTCGAACTGGACCCGGTCGCCGTCCATCAGGGTGAAGGCCGAGAACTGGTTCAGGGGAATGTAGGCGCTGATGGGCTGGCCGTCGCGCACGCCCACCACGGCGGCGTGGGTGGCGCCGGGCTGGGGCCGGGCGAACAGCATCAGTTCGCCGCCCTGGCCGGTCTGGCCCGCCAGCTCGAAGGTGAAGGGCGCGCGGACGTCGCCGCTGACCGAGACGATGGAGCCCTGTTCCTCCACCACGATGGCGTCGCCGGTGCGGAAGCTGACCCGCGGCAGGATGCCTTCACGCAGGAAGTCGTACAGATCGGCGCGGGCGATCACCTCGCCTGCGCGCAGCACCCGGATGCGGCGGTAGCTGCCGCGCGCCGGATCGATGCCGCCGGCGCGTTGCAGATAGACAATGAGCGCGTCATCGGAAGCGCCGGCGAAGGACCCCGGCTGATCCACCGGACCGGTCACCAGCACCCGGGTGGACGCGGTGGCGGTGGGCGTCGCATAGACCTGGACGCCCTCATTGTAGATGCGGCGGCTGGCCTGCTCGACCACGGTGGGCGCCTGGGAGGCGGCGACGCCCGCAAGCCGCACGGGTCCGACGCCGGGAACCACGACATTGCCCTGGGCGTCGATGGTCAGGTCGTGACTGCCCTCGACCATGCCCCACAGGGTCACCTGAACCGCATCGCCCGGCTGCAGGATGTAGTCGGGGTCCACCACGTCCGTGGACGTCTCCGGCGCGTCTCCGCCGAACATGTCGGCGCCCAGCGGCGGCGGACGCACGCCCTGCCGTTCCTGGATGACCAGGGCCTCGGGCCCCTGCGGCGCGGCCTGTTCGGGCGCGGTCCGGGTGGGCGCCGCCGCTCCGGTCTGGGCCGTGGCCGCTCCCGCTGACGCCGTCAGGGCGAAGGCGAGAGCGGCGATCTTCAGCAAGCGAGAACCGGTCATTCCATGTGATCCCGAATGATCGAATAGATGAGAGCGCCGACGCCCCACAGCAGGGCCGAGCCGATCAGCACGGCGAAGACATTGCCCAGACGCCGCCACCAGTTGGACTGCTCGGGCTCGCGGGGCGGCACATAGGCGACCACGTATTTGCGGTCATTGATGGATTGGCGGCGGACGCTTTCGGCCGCCTGCAGGGCCGTCGTATAGGCCTGCTGCGCGAACTCGTAGTCCATCAGGACCGCCTGGGCCTCGATCTGGCGGCCGGAAGCCTGTTCGCCCGGCGTGGACATGGCGCGCTGCACCGCCCGGACGCGCTCGGCCTCAAGGGCGGCGATCTCGCGGCGCAGGCCGGTCAGTTGGGGCGCGTCGGGCTGATAGGTCTGGCTCATGGTGGCCAGCTCCGTGCGCTTCTGGGCCAGCTGGCTGTCCAGGCTGCCCACCAGGGCCATGGCCTGCTGGGCGGGCGTGGCGACATCGACGCCGGAGAAGCGCTGGCCCTGGTATTCCGCCAGGCGGTCCCGGGCGGCTTCATACTCTTCACGCTTGCGCTCGATCTCGCGCTCGGCCGCATCGATCAGGTCGGTCATGGCCCGGTCCGCCATGCGGTTGACCAGTTCCTCGCTGAGCGTCAGCACGCCCTGGCTGAGCCGCAGGGAGTCCTCGGGGGTGTAGGCGCTGACCTCCACCTGGGCGGACTGGGACGCCGGATCGTGGCGCACCCGAACCCTGTCGCGCCAGAAGCGGGTGGCGCGCTCGTGCGTGGCGCCGGGCGGCAGGATCGACAGCGGATCCAGCGAGAAGCGGGAGTAGGCCTCGTTGAACCCGTACCGTGCGCGCAACTCCTCCACCATGGCGTCGGAGCGGATGTATTCCTCGACGATCCTGGCATCCAGGGTGTTGCCGCTCGGCGCCGAGATGCCCAGGGCGCCGAGGGTGTCCAGGGGCGCTGAATCCGCGCCCCGGACAGCGAAGGAGGTGGACGTCTGATACTGGGCCGGCGCCAGCAGCAGCAGATACAGGGCATACAGGATCGTGGGGCCGAGGATCAGCACCACGGCCGAGCGGGCCAGGATCATCCGCCGGCGCCGGGCCTTGTCCAGACCGTTAGTGGCCGGAACGTCTAGGGTTGTCATGCGGCGCGCCCTCTGGCCACGATTTCCATGTAGTAGTCCTCCGCCGCGTCCAGACTTTCGAACGGCACGGCCTGACCCCGGTCCATGACCACCGCCCGGGAACAGAATTCGCGGATGGTCGACGTGCTGTGCGAGGTCATGATGATGTCCGAACGCGCCCGCCGCTCCGCGAACGCCTCCTGCGCCTTGTTGCGGAAGGCTGCATCGCCCACACTCAATCCTTCATCGATCACATAGACCTGAAAGTCCACCGCAAGACTCAGCGCGAAGGACAGGCGGGACTTCATGCCGGACGAATAGTTTTCGATCGGTTCATGAAAATAGGCGCCCAGTTCGGCGAAATCGCGGACGAAGTCGGTGACCTCCTCCACGTCCTTGCGATAGATTCGGCAGACGAATTTGAGGTTCTCCGCCCCCGTCATCGCGGCGTGGAACGCGCCAGTCAGGCCCAGAGGCGACGACACGGTCACCGACCGCTTCACCTCGCCCCGGTCGGGTCTTTCCACCCCCGAGATCAAACGAAGCAGGGTCGATTTGCCCGCACCGTTCAGCCCCAGCACCGCCGTAGACGAGCCGCGATAGAACGACAGATTGGTCGGCTGGATCACCTGCTGCTTGCCGAAGCGGGTGCGGTACGACTTCTCGACGTTGATGAGTTCGATCATGGCGCGGGCTCAGGGCTGCAGGTCATAGCCGCTGATGCGGTAAAGCCAGTCGATGAACAGGCCCAGGAACAGGAAGATCACGCCCAGCGAGATCGGGTACCAGGGATTGTAGAGGTCGCTCTGGAAATCGCTGATGGAGGCGTCCCGGATCCACTCGATGACATGGGCCAGCGGGTTGTACTGCACGTACTGGAGGAACTCCGGCGGCAGGCTCCCCATGGTGTACCAGAGCCCGGACGTGAGCAGCAGGATCCGCCCCAGCGGCCCGGTCAGTTCGTTCCAGGGATCGAAGGCACGGCCGATCTGGGAACTGAGGAAGCTGGCCCCGTAGCACAGCAGCAGCAGGGTCGCCCCCGCCTCCAGCATCGGCAGCGGCCGATCGATCCACGCGGTCAGCGGCAGGCCGACGAAAGCGTACATGATCAGGGCGAACAGCATCAGCACGATGAAATAGGTCAGCGCCTCCAGCACGACCCGCGATGTGATCACCTCGAACGCATTGACCTGCGGATACTGCATCAGGACCCGGTTGCCGCGGATGGCGTTTCCACCGCGCGTGATGCCCCCGCGCACCAGAAAGATGGGCAGGATCGCCGACAGGAAGAACACGACCAGGCTGTCCCCGGCGCCCGCCGGACGCGCGATGGCCGTGAACACAGCCATCATGACGATGAGCAGCAACATGGGCGAGATCAGCGCCCAGACATAGCCCGCCGAGCGACGGCCGTAGCGCGTGCGCGACTCGCGGACGAACAGCGCGTGGATGGTCCGCAAGCTGGACATCGCGGCGTCCTGCGCCTGCCTCAGATCATCCCGAAAACGGTCCGTCAGCACCATTCAACGTCGCCCAGCGTGTTTCGATCAGGATGCACGCGGCACGCGCCCTTGCAACAACCTGTTTGGCCCAGGGTCAGCGACCGGCCGCGAACTTCGTCGCCACGTCGCTGTAGGCTTCAACCACGCGGACGTTGCGGGTCATGTTCTTCTCACCCGCGCTGTAACCGAAGCTGATGACGGCGCCGCGATGATCCTCACCGCCCAGGGGAGCGAAGGAGACCACCAGATCCACGTTCACGGAAAGCTTTGAGCCGTTTTCGTGGGTAAGCTCTACGAACCGCGACATGACACCCTCCTTGCGAGATTGAGAACGCAAGGCGGCATACAGGGTAAACGCCATCAAGGCGAGGCGAATCGGACGGACGGCGGCTTGCAGCCCCGCCGTCCTTGACGGGTGATGAAGGACTAAAATACAGCTTTCCTACGGCTTGCCGACCATGCCGGGCGCGCTCGATCCGTTGCCCGGATCGCGGTCGTGATCGGGCAGCCCGCCGCCCTCGCCGCGCCATCGCATCTGGAGATGATCTTGACTGTAACAACCGACACCACGCCGGAGCCGCAGGTCAATCCGACACCGGCGGCGGCGGCGGCGGGGCCCAGAGGCAGAACCAAGAAAAGCCAGGGCACCGCGTGGCAGAAGATCGCCGACAGGATTGATGAGTTCGTCACCAAGCGCCCCGACGACCAGCTCGCCACCTTCCTCGCCGACCTGCGCGAACTGGATATCGGCCGCAAGGATCCCAATCATTTCTACCGCACGCGCGAGCTGGTGCAGCCCCTGGGCACGGCGATCCTGAGCGCCATCGACCGCACCTACGACGACAATTTCCACTATCCGGACGTCATCGCCGGTCGCTATTCCACGTCCGCCATCAGCCCCATTCGCTACCTGATGGGATGCGTGAAGCCGGACACCACGGCCATTGTCGAACTCGGCAGCGGATGGTCCGTCAATCTGTTTCAGATGTACGTGGGCCTGGGCCGGACCCGCTCCAGAACCATCGCCTATCACGGCGCCGAGTACACCGATGAGGGCCAGGAGGCCGCCCGGCGTCTGGCGACCCACGACGGCGCCATCGACTACCACGCCCACAGCTTCGACTATCGCAAGCCCGACATCTCCTTCCTGAAAGAGGCGAAGGGCCATGTGCTGGTGTTCACCCGGCACTCAATCGAGCAGGTCGATCTGATCGACCCGAAGCTGTACGACATGCTGCACAAGCTGGATGCCCGGGTGACGCTGGTGCACATCGAGCCGACGGGCTGGCAGCGGGACCCGATCCTCATCACGCGCCGCAAGAAGAAGGACGACAGCTTCTTCGAGGACCTCGGCAAATTGAACGCCCAGGACGTGTTCAGCGCGCGGCGTCAGCTGGAGAACGCGGCGTGGTGGTCCTGGCGGCTGGACTACAACATCAACCTGACCAGCATCATCAGCCAGGCCTACCGCAACAAGAAGATCCGGGTCGTCCGGCGCGAGCACGACTTCGCCGCCATCGGCAACATCTTCAACCCGTCGTCGCTGTACCACATCGAGTTCATCAAGCCTGCGGCCTGAGGCTCGAACCCTCCGGAGCGGCGCCGCCGCTCCGGTTCAGGCCATGCCGCCGGAATGGGGACGGTCAGGCGCCCCGCGCCAGAGCCGCCCGGTTGAACTCGACGATTTCGTCCGGCGTCAGGAAGACGTCGTTCGATCCCGAATTATACTCGAAGCCCTGCTCCACTGGCGTGCCCTTTTCGCCCAGTTGGTTGATGGCGTAATCAAGGTCGCCCCGGTGGAAGCGGATGGTCGGCGAGATGACGTAGTGGTCGTCGAATTCGATGGTCAGATGGCTGTCGTCAGCCGGGCACATGATCTCGTGCAGCTTCTCGCCGGGACGGATCCCGATGACGTGCTGCTCCAGCTTCGGCGCCATGGCCGTGGCGAGGTCCACCACCCGCACTGACGGAATCTTGGGCACGAAAATTTCGCCGCCATGCATGCGCTGGAAATTCTTCAGCACGAAGTCCACGCCCTGCTGCAGCGAGATCCAGAACCTCGTCATACGCGGGTCCGTGATCGGCAGCGACGCGGCGCCCTCGTTCATCAGCTTTTCGAAGAACGGCACCACCGAGCCGCGCGAACCCACCACATTGCCGTAGCGCACCACGCCGAAGCTGGTCCGGTGACTGCCGGCCATGTTGTTCGCCGCCACAAACAGCTTGTCGGACGCCAGCTTGGTCGCGCCGTACAGATTGATCGGATTGGCGGCCTTGTCCGTGGACAGGGCCATGACCTGCTGCACGTTGTTGGCCAGGGCCGCATGAATGACGTTCTCGGCGCCGTGGATGTTGGTGCGGATGCACTCGGTCGGATTGTACTCGGCCGCGGGCACCTGCTTCATGGCCGCCGCGTGGATGACGAAATCCACGTCGCGCATGGCCTGGATCAGGCGATCCCGGTCCCGCACATCGCCCAGGAAATAGCGCATACAGGGCGCGTTGAAGGACTGCTGCATCTCGAACTGTTTCAGCTCGTCGCGCGAGTAGACGATCAGCCGGCGCGGCTTGTACCGCTCCAGGATGGTCCGGACGTACATCTTGCCGAAGGAACCGGACCCGCCGGTGATCAGAATGGATTTGTCGTCAAACATGTCGGGCTTTCAGCTTTGGAGAGGTCGACCCCAGGCAGGTCATTCGGCGGCGGGCGCGGCGCGGCGGGAACGCCGGGCGGTCGTTGCGGTGCGAGGTGTCGCGGTTTTTGCGGGTTTGGCTTTGGCCGATCGGGTCTTCGCAGAGGGCGTCTTGACCGCGGGGGCCTTGCGGCGCGCGCGGCCCGCCGTCGAGGACGCGGTCCCGGTCTTCGGGTAATCGGTGACGCGCCGCGCCAGCCGCCGGACATTGGCGTCGCCGCGTTTGAGATAGGCCACGATGTCTTCCTCGAACCAGCGCGGCGGCGTGGTGACCTTATTGGTCAGGGGCCGGGCGTGGTAGCGATAGGGGATCGTGACCAGATCGCCGCTCATATAGTGAATCCACGCGGCCGCCCGCTCCGGCAGATCGGCCGGTGTGGTCGCTGGAGACTGGAAGCGGACCAGACGCCGATAGTGGCTTCGGTCCCTGGGCGTCACGTGACCGATGGGATAGTCGGTGGGAGCGAAGTCAGCGCACAACACCGCCGGGATGTTCATGAGCCCCAGCTCCACCGCCGTGGTGCCGTTGTAGATCAGACCCAGATCAATGAGCTCGCCCAGCTCATTCAGATCGAACCAGTCTCGCCCGACGATGATGACGTTGTCCGGCAGATCGACCTCGATCAGGTCGGTCAGGTACTCCGTCAGGAAGGTGGCGATCTCATTGCGCATCTCGTGCGGGTGCGGCTTGATCAGCAACAGGGTGCGCGACCCCCGTACCGATTCAATCGTGTGATTCAGCCAGTCCTTCAGGTTTTTGTGCGCCGGACCGCCGTCCGTGGGCGCGGCCATGTCGCAGACCACCTTGCCGAACGCGCAGGCCACCTTGCCGCCCTCGGCCCGCCACTGCCGCACCCGTTCGGCGCAAGCGAGCGCTTCCGGCGGGGGCGCGGCTGTGGTGCGGGTCGACCGCCGCACCTTGGTGGTGTCGCGCACCCGCTCCAGCATCAGCCGCGCAGCGCTTCGCCGGCCTTCGTACCAGGTGTTGAACTCCGCGGGCACCGGGAAGCTGGCGGTGCGCAGCTCCGGGTTGGCCGTCATGTTGCGCATGCCGCATTTGGTCGAGAACGAGCGTGAGAAATTCGCGAAATAATTCTCGTAGCCGTTGGAGGCGTGCAGGCAGAAGAACGTCTTCGGGTCGCCGTGATGCTCGCAATAGAAGCGCACCACCGCGTCAGGCAGACGGGCCTGCAGCGGAACCATGGTGCCCGTGCGCAGAGACATGTCGGCGAAGGTTTCGTGGGCGTTCTGCAGCACGGTCGCCTGCAGCCGGGTCCAGTCCACCAGCCGACCCAGGAACTTGTCCAGGCTGGGGCAGGTGAAATCGACGTTGTAGCGGCGGCGATTGATGGCGCCCTCCTCCCACAACGGCTGCGAAAGGTCGATGTCGCCCCACTTGAACCGCCCCTTCTCGATCTCGGGCCTGAAGCCCTTGATCGGCTTGAAGCGATCCGCGACGTCGGGGTTCAGGCGGATGTCGGTCAGCACGCAGCCGATGAATTGGTCGATGCGCGGGTCGCCGGTCGGCTGGGCGGGCAGAACGCCCTCGACGACGGGGATCACGGCCCAGCCCTGCTTCTTCAGCTCCAGCAGAACAGCCATGGGATATTTCGTCAGCTGGCCGGCGTTGCGAGGGGCCAGCATGACCACGCCCTTGGGCTTGCCCGGCTGCGGAACGGCGCTGAACCACCGCGCCGAGTCCGCCAGGAACTCCAGCTCGGCGATGCGCTTGATCAGGCTCCAGTGGCGATTGGGGCAGAACGCCTTGGGCGTCGCCAGCACCGTGCCCGTCACCGTCTTGAGCAGTTGCAGGGCGCGGTCGAACTGCCCTTCGCGCTGGAGGATCTTCACATAGTGAATGGCGGCGTATGACCGACGCATGGGCTCCGGCGCGCCCGCGAAAAAGGCGTGGGCCAGATCATGACGCCGCGCCCGCGCCGCCCAGGCCAGGAAATCCCGGACCTCGTGGGGCTTGCGCGGTTCCCCGGCCTGGTCGACCAGCGCCGTCGTCGGGTCCATGAACCGCTCCGGATCCCCGTCGACCAGAACCGAGGCGATCGTCCACAGGGCCGTGCGCGCCGCCGGATCGCGGGCATAGCGCAGCAGACCCGTCTCGATGATCGCCACGTCGTCCGTCGCGTCCAGCTCCCGGGCCAGTTGCAGAACCTGGGACAGCAGACGGATGGTCTTCAGGCCGCCGTCCTTGCCGATGAGCGCGGGGTCAATGCCCTCAGGCCCCGGCAGCATCGGCGTCCACTGATCCCGCACCGACAGGTACGACTTGCGCGCCACCGCATAGGCGGCGTGGTAAGCGGGCATGCGTCGCAATCCCTGACGCAGCATATCCTTGATGGCGAGCAGCTTTTCCCGCAGGCCCGTCTCGGTCATGAACCGGTGACGGCACGCGGCGAGGTAACGGCTCTGGCGTCGGCCCTGAAGCAGCACTTCCTGATCGATCAGGGCCGAAGCGTCCTCTTCGGCTTCGCCCTTTCGCTCCACAGCCCCTTCCGCGGGCTCGGCCTCGGGCTCGCCGCCGGCGGCCCAGGCCATCTTGTCCCGGGCGATGCCGTCGACCACGCGCCAGGCGTTGGCCAGATGCTTCATCCGGGCGCGCTGGGCCCGCGCCTCGCTGACCGTGGCGGTCTCGCGGGCTTCCGTCGTCTGGGTGGCGGCCCTCACGAGGGCGGCGGCCTCCTCGAGGTGATCGGTCTTGGCCAGGGCCACAGCGCGCACATAGACCACCAGCAGGCTGTCGGGGTGCTCGGCCAGAACCGGTTCGCTGGCCGCCAGCAGGGCCGGGGCGCCCTCGTCATGAGACATGAGGGTGGTCAGGCGCACCGCCGCGTCCAGCGGCGCGGCGAGGCCCATGGCCTCAAGGCCGGCCATGGCGCGCAACAGGTTCTGGACCGGACGATCCATCCCCGTCGCCCGCGCCGCACGGCTGGCGCGCCCCCGCAGGATGCGCGCCCGATAGTCCTCGGCCTGGTCTTTCCAGCCCAGCTTGCCGGCCTGGCGATAGAGCGCCTCGATCAACTCGACATTGGCATGACCGCTGGCGTCCACATGCCGGAGCATGGTCATCGACAGCCGACCCAGGCCCGCCTTGTGCAGAAGCGGCGCGGCGCGAAGCACCACGCGCCGATGGCGGCTCCAGGGATAGGCGAGCCGCGCCTTCCCCGATGACGGCTTCGCGCTCATCCCAGCAGATCCCAACTCATGGGCGTGCCCGCCTTGACGGCCTTCGACACCCGCCGGCCCAACAGCACGTCATAGTGCTTGGGCTCCAGCCCATGGCCCGGCCGCACACGGCGCAAATTCTGCGGCGTCAGTTCGTCGCCCGCCTCGAGATCCTGCCCGATATACAGCGAGCGGCGCCGACGCCGCGCGTTGCGCTCCACCTCGGTGGGGCCATAGCGGATGACGCCCAGCGCCTGCCGCGCCCGCGTCGCTTCGGTGACCAGCGCGGCCATCTCCGCAGGCTCTGCCGAGAAGGCGGAATCCACGCCGCCGTCCTCGCGGTCCAGGGTCATGTGCTTCTCGATCACCGTGGCCCCCAGGGCGCAGGCGGCGACCGGCACCCCGATGCCCATGGTGTGGTCCGACAGGCCCACCTCGCAGCCGAACAGCTGAGCCATGTGCGGGATGGTCAGCAGGTTCGAATGTTCCGGCGGCGCCGGATAGTTGCTGGTGCACTTCAGCACCACCACGTGGGTCGCCCCGCCCTCGCGCGCGGTCTCCACCGCCTCGGCGATCTCGGCGATGGTGGCCATGCCGGTGGAGATGATCATCGGCTTCTTCGTCGCCGCCACCCGCCGGATCAACGGCAGGTCGATGCACTCGAACGAGGCGATCTTGTAGCAGGGCGCGCCCAGGCTCTCGAGCAGGTCCACCGCCGTCTCGTCGAAGGGCGACGAGAAGCAGAGAATGCCCTTCTCCTTCGCCCGCGCCATGATCGGGGCGTGCCAGTCCCACGGCGTGTGCGCCTCGCGGTACAGGTCGTACAGATTGCGCCCCTTCCACAGGGACTTGGGATCATTGATGACGAACTCGCCCTCGGCGATGTCCAGCGTCATGGTGTCGGCGGTGTAGGTCTGCAGCTTGACCGCGTCGGCGCCGGCCTGCGCGGCCGCGTCCACAATGGCCAGGGCGTGATCCAGCGAGCCGTTGTGGTTGCCCGACATCTCGGCGATCACGAAGGGCGAGCCGTCGTCCGCGGCGTTCGGGTTCAGCAGCTGTTTCAGACGGCTCATCAGGCGTTCCCGTTCGGACGCGCTTCGGCTGCGCGCCATGTCTCGTAAAAATCACGCAAGGCGCGTTCCAAAGGCCACCGGGGCTCCCACCCCAGACCCAGACGCGCGGCCTCGATACGCATGTGCGGCGCGGGCGCGGGCCCGTCCCGGGGATCCTCGATCCTCAGATTGCCGTCATTGCCGAACGCGACATTCACCGCCTCGGCCATCTCCATCAGGGTGAAGACACGACCGGCCCCGACGTTGAAGACCCCTCCAGGCGCCTCGGGCGCCAGGGCGGCGACAAACGCCCGAACTACATCCCTCACATATATTTGATCAACCCCGATCCGTCCATTTCCACGGACGGTCAGAGGCTGGCGGCGCCATGCGGCGTCGGCGAATTTCATCAGCACCGCCGAAATGCGCTCACCGTGGCCATACGAGGCCGCCAGTCGCAGCGAGGTCGTCCGCACCCCCGTCTTGCCGCCCCACAGGGTCAGCAACTGCTCCGACGTCAGCTTGGACAGTCCGTAGGGATTCAGCGGAACCGGCAGATCCGTTTCCGCATAGGGAACCGCGTTGGCGCCCGAATAGACCGCGATCGTCGAGGCCTGCACGAGGCTGGAGACGCCCGCATCCCGCGCCGCGAAGACCAGGGTCTCCAGCAAATTCAGGTTCGTTTCAGCGAACGGGCGGAAGGTCAGGGGATCGTCATCCCGCTGGCTGCGTCGCCCGGCCAGATGCACCACCGCATCCACGCCCTTCAGCGCCCCGGCCAGGCCATCGGCGCTGTAGTCCGTCGCATGCGCCCGCACGCCTTCGCCCGCCAGCGGCGCCAGACCTTCGGCGTCACGGCCCAGCGCCACGACCTCATGGCCCCCGTCGACCAGCGCCGGAACCAGATAGCCGCCGATAAAGCCCGACGCGCCCGTGACGGCGACCCTCATGCGTCCTGCCTCATCTCAGTCTGCCCGCCTGCGCACATAGTATCCCACCACCTCCATGCGGCCATTGATGGGCAGGACCGTCTCGCCGTCCTCGTAGCGGTACTCGTGGTGGAGCGCGTCCTCGGGGATCGGGAAGTCTGCAGCGGAAAAAGCGACGCCCGGCGGGGTCTGCTGGAACATCAGCTCATAGACCCCGTCCGCAGGGCGGCCCGCAGTCAGGGCCGACACGTCCTCGCCCATCAGCCGGCGCACCGCCAGGTCCAGATAGTCCAGATCCCGCGCATGCTTCATCAGCCGCCAGATGTGGCAGCCGTCCAGACGCGGCGCGATCTCGATGATCTTCGGCCCGTCCGGCGTGGCCTTCATCTGGAAATACAGCGTGCCGTCGCGCACGCCCATGGACGCCACCACCGCCTCGACCAGTCCGGCGCCCTGATCGACCACCGTTTGATCCACCGCCACCGGCGGGATCAGATGCCCGCTGGGCACGCCCACCAGATGCTCGCCGTGCACCAGTCGTTCCGAGCATTCGTTGACCACCACCCGGCCGTCGGCGACCAGCACATTGTAGGAGATCTCCACCCCCTCCAGCCACGCCTCGACGATGGCCGTGCCCGTGGGCGACAGGTCGAGGGCCCGGCGCACCGCCGCCTCGAAGTCACCCGCCTCATCGACCTTGGCCACCCCGCGCTGGCCTTGCGAGTCCGCCGGCTTGACCATGCAGGGAAAGGCCGACCAGTCGGCGCAATCCTCCAGCGTCTTCAGCCGCCGATAGGGCACGACCGACAGGTCGCGGGCGTTCAGGTGCGCCCGCAACGCCGCCTTGTCATCCAGCAAGGCGACCAGATCGTGGTCGAAATAGTGCGGCAGGTTCAGCCGGGTGGACGCCTCCACCGCCGCCGGCACCGCCAGGTCGGACGAGACCGAATAGACCAGATCGGCCCCGATCGCGCGGGCCAGCTCGGTCACCCCGTCCCGGTCGTTGATGTCCACCAGGGCGAAGTCGTGGGCCAGTTTGGCCCCCGCCCCGCCCGGCCGATGGGCGCAGGCGGTGACGCGCCAGCCGTGCCCGGCCAGATAGCGGATCAGGTCCGCCTGACCGGCGTTGGCGCCCAGCACGAGGGCCGTCTTGTCGCGCATGGCGTGGTTCATCCGTTCAGCGCTCCGATCAGCCGGTCCACAAGCCGCGCGCAGCCCAGGCCGTCCACATTGGCCTGTCCCGCCCGCGACATGGACGTGCGCCGCCCGTCATCGGCGGCAAGGGCGGTCACCCCGGCGGCGATGTCGAGGGGATTCACCTCCGACGCGCGGCCCAGATAGATGGCCGCGCCCCGGTCCTGCCAGCCCAGACCCTGCCGGATCTGGTTGTCGGCCATGGCGGTGATCAGCATGGGCGCCCCCGCCGCCGCCGCCTCGAAGGTGCTGGTGCCTCCGGCGATCACCGCCAGATCCGCGTTCAGATACTCGCCCGCCACGTCGTCGGGATTGACCGCCAGAACGGCGCGTTCCGGCGCATGGTCGCCTATCCAGCGCTGAATGGAGGCATTGCCGGGATTGCCCGCGCCCGACATGACCCGCAGGGACACATCCTCCGGGCCCTGGTCGACGAGCGCCTCCAGGGTGCGAACGACCATGCCCCGATCATCGCCGCCGCCGAACGAAATCAGCAGCCGCTTCAACGGGCGATCCGCCTGGCGTGGCGGCAGATTGGCGAAGGCGGGTCTCAGGACGGCGAACTCCGGGCCCAGCAGGAATTCAGTCCGCGGGTTACGCGCCAACGCGCGGTAGTGCTCCGGGGTTTCACGCGGACCGCCGTTCGCCACGAAATCGGCCCAGAACGGCGGCGGATTGGACGCATCGAATTGCTGCAGCCACCTCAGCCCGGCCGCGCGCAGCCGCAGCTGATAGGGCTCGTCCATGCGGTAATCGTCCATCACCGCCACGCGCGCCCCGAGGCGTGCGGCAAGGGCGGTGAACGCCTCGGCGTCCGCCTCGCCCGTGGTCCAGGTCAGGGGCGTCCAGCTCTGGAACAGGGCGTCGTCGCCGGGCAGCCGCCAGCTCTCGTCCGGCCCCGCCATGGCGCAGACGACGCCGCGTTCCACCAGCATGGCGGCCAGGGTCCGGCACCGCGTCAGGTGCCCCGCGCCCACCGACGGCGAGACGTTGCAGCGGAACAGGATCATGCGCCGGGCGTCCCGCCTTCCCTCAGCGCCCGGAACACCAGCTCGGCCCGGGTCCAGTCCTCGGGCGTATCGATGTCGTGCACCCGCCACCGGGGCAGGATCACCGGCGCCGAATGGGGCGCGAACACCGGCTGGTCGGTCAGAAAGGCTTCGGCGGTCCCCCAGTAGAACTGTCCCGCGTCATGGTACGCCTCTTCCAGATCCTGCGACCGCGCGTGGCGGTGCTCCGGCTGCAGCATGTCCACCCCGCCGTCCGGCAGGCGCTTCAGGGCGCGCTGCACCGGATAGGCGAAGCTGGTCACTGAAAACGCGTAGCGGAACCGGTCGTCCGCAAGCAGATCCAGACCGGTCTTGAGGTCGCCCGCGTCCAGAAACGGCGCTGTCGGATAGATGCAGCAGGCCTGCGTCACAGCCCGCCCCGCCAATTCCTGCATGGCGCGGATCGCGTGGGCGATCACCGGCCGCGTCGGGGTGTGGTCGTCCGCCAGATCGGCGGGACGGCGGAAGGGCGCGGAGGCCCCGGCCGCCTCGGCGACGGCGGCGATCTCCTCGTCGTCGGTCGACACCACCACATGGTCGAACAGGCCGCTTTGCAGCGCCACGCCCACCGGCCAGGCGATCATGGGCCGTCCGGCGAATTCGCGGATGTTCTTGCGCGGAATGCGCTTGGATCCGCCCCGGGCCGGAATGACCGCGATGCGCATCTCAGGCCCCCAGGGCGCGAACGGCGGAAATCACCTGCGCCACGTCCGCATCGGTCATGGCCGGATACAGGGGAATGCTCAGGGTGCGGTCGTAGTACCGCTCCGCATGCGGGAAATCCCCCGGCGCCGTGCCGTACTGCGCGCGGTACCAGGGCTGCAGATGCACCGGGATGTAGTGGACCTGCGTCCCCACGCCCGCCGCCTTCAGCCGGGCCATGATCTCGGCCCGGCTCTGGCCGATGGCCTCGAAATCGATCTGCAGCACGAACAGGTGGTGGCACACCGTATGGCTCGGCTGCACCGGCAGGTTCAGCCAGTTCAGGTCCGAAAGCCCCGCATGATAGGCGGCGATGATCTCGCGGCGGCGGGTCGCGAACCGGTCCAGCTTGGCCAGCTGGGTCTCGCCCAGCGCCGCCTGCATCTCGGTCATGCGGTAGTTGAAGCCCAGATGCTGCTGCTCATAGAACCAGGGGCCGGGGCTCTCGGCCATGCGCTCGGGCGCCCGCTCGATGCCGTGCGACCGCAGCAGCGCCATGCGCTCGTACAGCGCGTCGTCATTGGTGGTGATGGCCCCGCCCTCGCCCGTGGTCATGGTCTTGACCGGGTGGAACGAGAACACCGTGGCGTCCGAGTAGCGACAGTCGCCGACGCGGCCGCCGTCCGGATACGCCGACCCGATGGCGTGGGAGGCGTCCTCCACCAGCTTCAGCTCGCGGGCCTTCGCCAGCGCCGCGAACCGCGCCATGTCGGCGGGCAGTCCGGCGAAGTGCACCGGCGCGATCAGGGCCGTGTCGTCGGTCAGCGCGGCTTCCACCGCGTCCGGATCCAGATTGAAGGTGGCCGGATCGATGTCGGCGAACCGCGGCGTGATGCCCGCATAGGCCATGGCGTTGGCCGTCGCCACGAAGGTGTTGGGGGTGGTGATGCCCTCGCGGCCTTCCAGCTCCATGGCCGCATACACCACGTGCAAGGCCGCCGTGGCGCTGGACAGAACCAGACAATGGCGCGCGCCCACATAGTCCGCCAGTTGTCGTTCAAAGGCCGGCACGCGCGGGCCCTGGGTCAGGAAGTCCGAGCGCAGGGTGTCGAGAACAGCGGCTTCGTCGTCCGCTTCTATCGTTTGCCGACCATAGGGAATCACGGTGCGTTCCTGTTCATTCCGCCGACGCGAACGCGCAAGCTCGAAGCCGTGATCGCGAGTCGGCAAATCGCTAACCCGCCGATGGATTGGCAGCAACCCCGGAAACCGGCCAAGGTTGCGCCATGCCCATGACGAAACCTTCGGTCAGGCCGCCCGTCAGATGACCCCGCTCCCTCCGCTTCTGATCCTGACGGAAGGCGATCACCGGCGCGGGCTGGGACATCTGGGGCGCTGTCTCGGCTATGCCGCCCACTGGCGTCAGGACGGGCGGCCGGTGCGCTGGATCGTCGATGGCGACGCGGCCGCGCGGACGGTGTTGCGCACCGAAACCGTGCAATGGCGGGCCTGGCAGGACCAGATCCGCACCATCGGGGCCGAGGGTCAGGTGGTGATCGTGGATTCCTACGATGCGACGCCGCAGGCCCTGACGCCCCTCGCCGCCTCCGCCGCCCTTGTCGTCTGCCTGGACGATCTGGAGCGTGACGACTATCCGCCGGGTCTGGTGGTCCACGGCTCGCCGGGCGCGCTGGACCGGTCGGGCCGCGCCGCCCGATGGCTGATCGGGCCCCGGTGGCAGCCCATGCCCCCGGCCTTCTGGGCCGTGCCGGATCGCGCGCCGGCTTCAGCCCGCATCGACCGGGCGTTGGTGCTGACCGGCGGTACGGACCTTCGCGGTCTGGGGGCGGACGTCGCCGGCCTGATCCGCAGGACCCTGCCGGACTGCCGGGTGGATCTGGTCCTGGGCGCCGGCGCCATGCCTGCGGCGGCGGCGCCCGAGGGCGTGATCCTCCACAGGAACCTCGCCCCGGACGCCCTGCGGGACCTGATGCTGGCGTGCGACGTGGCGGTCAGCGCGGCGGGACAGACCCTGTTCCAGCTCGCCCGCTGCGGCGCGCCCGCAGTCATGATCGGCGTGGCTGACAATCAGGCCCGGCATCTGCGCGAATGGCCCCGCACCGGCGCCATGACGTCGGCCGGCGACTGGGACGCGCCCGACCTGCACGATCGCATCGTGACACGGCTGGAGGCCCTGGCCTCCCCGGACCTTCGTGCGGCCATGAGCCGGTGCGGGCAGGCGGCGGTTGACGGACAGGGCGTGGCGCGTCTGGCGCAGGAGGTGCGCGGCTCTCTCGCCTGACGGGTTACATTTCGTCCCGGTTCGCCTTATTGACGCCGGCCACGGCGCCCGGGATGCTCAGCCTTTCCGCCAGTTGGAACAAAAACCACCCATGCGCATCGCAGTGATCTTCGGAACCCGGCCGGAAGCCATCAAGATGGCGCCGGTGGTCCAGGCCCTGCGCGACACCCCCGGCGTCCAGTGCCGGGTGTGGTCCACCGGCCAGCATCGCCAGATGCTGGATCAGGTGCTGGGCCTGTTCGATCTGGCGGTGGACGCCGACATGGCGCTGATGACGCCGGGACAGAGCCTGAACGGCCTGTTCGCCGCCGCCGTGACGGGCGTGGACGCCATGCTGCGCGCCGAACGGCCTGATCTGGTGCTGGTGCACGGCGACACCTCCACGGCGGCGGCGGCGGCCACGGCCGCGTTCCACGCCGGAATCCCTGTCGCCCATGTGGAGGCGGGCCTGCGCAGCGGACGCATGGACCGGCCCTGGCCCGAGGAGTTCAATCGCCGGCTGGTGGACATGGTCAGCCGGCTGATGTTCGCCCCCACCGCCCGCGCCCGGGACAATCTGCTGGCCGAAGGCGCCGCGCCCGACCGCGTGCTGGTGACCGGCAATACGGTGGTGGACGCCCTGCTGGCCATGGTGGACCGCATCCGCGCCCGTCCCGAGGTCCGCGCCCGGCTGGACCAGACTTTCTCCTTCCTGGACCGCAGCAAGCGTCTGGTTCTGGTGACCGGCCACCGTCGCGAAAGCTTCGGCGATGGTTTCCGGGGTATCTGCGAGGCCCTGAAGCGCCTGGGCCAGGACGACTCCCTGGAGATCGTTTACCCCCTGCACCTGAATCCGAATGTGCGGGAGCCGGTTCGTCAGCTATTGACCGGGTCGTCGAGGGTTCATCTCATCGAGCCCGTAGACTATGAGAGTTTCGTCTATCTCATGGACCGCTGTGATGTCATTCTTACGGACTCGGGCGGTGTTCAGGAGGAAGCGCCCTCTCTGGGCAAGACCGTGCTGGTCATGCGAGACGTGACCGAGCGCCCCGAAGCTGTCGACGCGGGCGTTTCACATTTGGTTGGTACGGACCCGAACCGTATCGTGTCTGGCGTGTTAGAGGCCTTGGCCCGCCCTCCGCGAGCCGGAAACGACAACCCATACGGCGACGGCCATGCCAGCCGGCGCATTGTCGAGGGACTGCTTGATGCCGCTGACCATCTACGCTGACTTTCAGGCCGAGTCCCAGGAACGCATGACCGTGGCCGTTGTCGGGCTGGGCTACATCGGCCTGCCCACCGCCGCCGTGATGGCGCGGGCCGGGCACCGGGTCATCGGCTATGACATTCAGCCCGACGTGGTCGACTCGGTGAATGCGGGCCGCAGCCATCTGGTCGAGCCGGGCCTGGACCTGCTGCTGGCGGCGGTCGCCGCCGGCAAGGCCCTGACGGCGGTGCACGAAGCCCCCCGGGCCGACGCCTATCTGATCACCGTGCCCACCCCCACCAAGACCGGCGATTTCAATCATCCCGACCTGAGCTCGGTGTTCAGCGCCGTGGAGGCCATCGCGCCCCGGCTGGACAAGGGCTCCATGGTGATCCTGGAGTCCACCTCCCCCGTCGGCACCACCCGCCAGGTGGCCCAACGCATCGCCGCCCTGCGTCCCGACCTGAAGGTCGCCCTCAACAGCACCGACAAGGAAGAGGGCGACATCGACGTGGCCTATTCCCCGGAGCGGGTCATCCCGGGCCGCACCCTGCGCGAACTGGAAAGCAACGCCCGCGTCGTCGGCGGCGTCACGCCCCGCGCCGCCCGCCGGGCTGCGGCTCTCTACCGGTCCATGACCTCGGGCGAGATCCTGCTCACCGACGATCGCTCGGCCGAGTTCGTCAAGCTGGCCGAGAACGCGTTCCGGGACGTGAACATCGCCTACGCCAACGAACTGTCGCTCGTCTGCGACGACCTGGGCCTGAACGTGTGGGAGGTGATCCAGCTGGCCAACCACCACCCCCGGGTCAACATCCTTGCGCCGGGTCCCGGCGTCGGCGGCCACTGCATCGCCGTGGACCCCTGGTTCATCGTGGCCCAGGCGCCCGAGTCGGCCCGGCTGATCCGCACCGCGCGCCTGGTCAACGACGGCAAGCCGCGCTTCGTCATCGAGAAGGTGTGCGAAGTGATGGATCTGGATCCCGGCCTGCGCCTGGCCTGCCTCGGCATGACCTTCAAGGCGGACGTGGACGACTTCCGCGAAAGCCCGTCCCTGAACATCGCCAAGGCCCTGTCAGCGCTCTATCCCGGCCGGGTGGTCTGCGCCGATCCCTATGCGAACGCCCTGCCCGCGGATCACGGACTGACGATCGTGGATGCGGACAATGCCCTGGCCCAGCCGGTGGTCCTGGCCCTCGTGCCGCACAAGGAGTTCCGCTCCGTCAGCCGCCCCGACGCCCAGGTGGTGGACGCCTGCGGCCTGTGGGCCTGATCAGACCTTTTCGCTGATCTTGATGGCGGCGCGGCAGCCCGCCCTGATCACCGCGCTCAGCACCGGATAGGCGGGCGCCTCATGGGCCCCTTCGGCGATGGCGTGATCGTGGTGAGCCATCTCCTCGTCGCGGAACTGGCGGAACTGGGCCGCCATCTCGGGATCGCGGTCGCCGACCTCGTCGGCCTGATCCGCATAGTGCTCGCCGATCACGCTCTCCACCGCCTCGGTGCAGGCATGGGCGGCCTTTTCCCCCATCAGGGCCGTGCCGACGCCGAGCCCGTAGGCCGCCAGCCGCCAGACCGGCGTCATCAGGGTGGGGCGCACCTGCTTTTCGGTGAGCAGCGCCTCGAAGCGCTTGAGGTGCACGTCCTCCTCGCCTTCCATGCGCGCCATGTCGGCGGCGATGCCCGTACGGCCCGCCGCCTCGAACACCCGCTTCTGGCCGCGATAGATCTGCACCGCGGCCATTTCCCCGGCGTGATCCACCCGCAACATCTCGGCCATGCGAGCCGCGGACGCCCCGCGCCCGGGGCGCGGCAGGGGAATGCGTCGGGTCATCAGTGTTTCTCCGGCGTTATTCTGGGCGCCCGCGCGTCCTTGGGACGCTTGGCCGCCATCAGGCTGAACCCGGCCAACCCCGCCGAGATCAGGACGTTCCACCCTGCCATGGACACGCCCAGGAAGCGCCACGCCACCTCGTCGCAGGTGGCCACCCGGGCCTCCGGCGCCGTGCCCATGGCCAGGGCGGTCAGGGCCTCCAGGTCCACCGTGCCGCCCCCCGCGCACAGGGCCGGCAACGACCACCAGCCCAGCTCTCCCCCGGCGTGAAAGCCCGCCGTGACCGCTCCCGTGGCGAACACGGCGGCCAGCAGGAAGGCGGCGATGCGCGGCGTGCCCCGGCTGGCCTGGCTGAACACGGCCCACAGGGTGGCCGGCAGGGCGATCGCCACGGCGGCCCAGAAGACCTCGCGCTGTTTCAGGCACAGATTGCAGGGCGCCAGGCCCCCGTAACGCTCGAAGGCGTGGGCGGCGCCCAGCATGGCAAGCGACGCCACGAGGGCGAAGGCGGTCCACCAGCGGGTGATCAGGCGATAAGCGGTCAGCATGGCGATGTTCTAGACCGGCTGCGCCTGGCCGTCGATGCGCCAGTCAGCCCGGCAGCAGGCCGGCGAAGCCCGCGGCCCAGCCGGCCCCCAGCACCACGCCCGTCACCATCAGCCCCAGGAACAGGGCCCAGCCCGCCGCCACGGCTATGCCCGCCAGAACGAACAGTCCGTCCCGCTGGATCAGGCCGGCGGCCATCAGCGCCAGCCCCACCGAGGGCACGGTGTTGGTCAGGGGCAGAACGATGGTCAGGGTCGCCACGATCATGAAGAAGGCGGCCGCCTGCTCGGCAGGCCCGTGCGCGAACGCCTTCAGTCGCGCCCGCGACAGCCGCTCGGTCCAGCGCAGGCGGTTGTCGGCGAAATCCGCCATACGCTTCAGCCAGGAGGCCGGCACCCGCCGGTCCAGCACCCGCGCCGGCAACCAGGGCTCCTGACGCCCCACCAGCATCTGCCCGGCCAGAAGCAGCAGCGGGACCCCCAGCACCTGGGGCACGCCGTACAGCGCCGGCACCAGACACGGGATCGACAGGATCAGGATCATCAGGCCGAAGCCGCGCTCGTCCAGGTGATCCCGGATGTCGCGCAGGGTCATGCCCTCCGCCGCACCCTCGCGGGCCAGATGGATGATCATGTCGATGGCGCCGCGGCCGGCGTCATCCTGATGCCGTCCGCCGTCGCCCCTGCTTGCGGCGTCGGTCATGTCTGCGTGAACCTGGGTCATGGATGGGAGCGATCCTGCCCCACAAAGGTTTCCATATGGCGACCGTTCTTGTCCCGCGTCCGTTCGACGCCTAGGTTCCGGGCCAAATTCCCGGGGCGAACGCGCCCGGGACGTACAAGACTCAGGGAGACTCCCAATGCACGACGCCCCTCAGACCGCCGCCGCAAAAGCTCTGGACGCCGAGAACCCGCTGGGCGTGGACGGCTTCGAATTCGTCGAGTTCACCGGTCCGGAGCCCGAGGCCATGATCGCGCGGCTGGAGCTCATGGGCTTCACCCGGACCCACGTGCATCCCCGGACCGACGCCGTGCGTCTGAAGCAGGGCGACATCAACATGATCGTCCACCGCTCGCCCAGGGGGCAGGCCAGGGCGTTCGCCGACGAACACGGCCCCTCGGCCAACGGCATGGCCTTCCGCGTGGCCGATGCGAAAGCCGCCTTCGACGGCGCCGTCTCGCGCGGCGCCAAACCGGCTGAGGGTCACGACGGCGGCGCGCTGGGCGACGGCTATTCCTGCATCCTGCAGGGCATCGGCGGCTCGCTGCTCTACCTCGTCGACAAATACGGCGACGCCGGTTCGCTGTACGACGGCTGGACCGAGATCGAGGGCTGGCAGGAGGCGGAGCGCAAGAACAGCGTCGGCCTGTTCAGCCTCGACCACCTGACCCACAATGTGCGTCGCGGCCAGATGCGCACCTGGTCGGGCTTCTACGGCGACGTCTTCGCCTTCGAGGAGCAGAAATATTTCAACATCAAGGGCAAGGCCACCGGCCTGCTGTCCCAGGCCATGATCGCGCCGGATCGCGCCATCCGCATCCCGCTGAACGAGAGCCAGGACGACAACTCCCAGATCGAGGAATTCCTGAAGCGCTACAACGGCGAGGGCATCCAGCACATCGCCCTGGCCACCGACAACATCTTCGAGACCGTCGAGGAGATGAAGCGTCGCGGCATCCCCTTCCAGGATACGATCGAGACCTATTTCGACCTGATCGACAAGCGCCTGCCCAACCACGGCGAGGACGTGGCCCGCATGCGCGAGAACCGCATCCTCATCGACGGCTCGGACGAGGACGGCATCCTGCTGCAGATCTTCACCCAGGACACCTTCGGCCCGATCTTCTTCGAGATCATCCAGCGCAAGGGCAACCAGGCCTTCGGCGAGGGCAATTTCCAGGCCCTGTTCGACTCCATCGAACTGGACCAGATCCGGCGCGGCGTCATCAAGGTGGACGCCTGACGGAGGGGCGGCGGTGATCCAGCCGCCCCGCTGGCTGCCGTGGCTGGGCCCGCCGCTCGCGGGCCTGGCCGTTCTGGCCGCCTACGCCCTGATGCCCCGGGCCGACCTCTGGCTGCTGGTGCTGATCGGGCTCATCGTCGGCTTTCTGCCCTGGCTCGTCGGCCGCGTCTGGCGCTGGCGGTCGGGCCGGCATCACTGATCGCTTCGGGGGAAACCATGGCGCCCATCACCAGAACGGCTCTGTCGGCCCTCGCCGCTGTCGCCCTGCTCACCGGAGCAGCCAAGGCCCAGGAGCGTGCCGAATGGTCCCTGGCCATCCACGGCGGCGCGGGCGTCATCGAGCGGGCCGATCTCAGCCCCGAACAGGACGCCGCCTATCGCGCGGCCCTGTCCACGGCGCTGGAGGCGGGCGCGGCGGTGCTGCGCAGCGGCGGCTCGGCGCTGGACGCGGTCCAGGCGGCCATCGAGCTGATGGAGGACGACCCCCTGTTCAACGCCGGGCGCGGCGCGGTCTTCACCGCCGCCGGGGCCAATGAGCTGGACGCCGCTATCATGGACGGGAGCGACCTGAACCTCGGCGCCGTGGCGGGCGTCACCCGCACCCGCCATCCCGTGGCCCTCGCCCGCGCCGTCATGGAGCAATCCCCCCACGTCATGCTGATCGGCCAGGGCGCCGACGCCTTCGCCGTCGAACAGGACCTGGAGCAGGTCGACCCGTCGTGGTTCTTCACCGAGCGCCGCTGGCGCAGTCTGGTCAATGCGCTCGAGACGCAGGGCCTGCCGATCCCCGAACGTCCCGTCGGCGCGCCGTCACCCGATGCGCAAGCCAGCCTGCCCGCCCCGCCCCTGAACGAGCGCAAATTCGGCACCGTCGGCGCCGTGGCGCTGGATTCCGAAGGCCGGCTGGCGGCCGCCACCTCCACCGGCGGCATGACCGCCAAGCGCTGGGGCCGGGTCGGCGACGTGCCGGTGATCGGGGCGGGGACCTACGCCTCCAACATCGACGGCTGCGCGGTCTCGGCCACCGGCTCGGGGGAATATTTCATCCGCGCCACCGTCGCCCGGGACATCTGTGCGCGCACAGCGGGCGGGGCCGATATCCAGTCCGCCGCAGACGCCGAGATCGCCCAGGTCGGCGAGCTGGGCGGCGACGGCGGCGTCATCGCCCTGGACGGTGAGGGGAACGTGATCTTCAGCCTCAACACCTCGGGCATGTACCGGGGCGCCGTGGCCTCCGACGCCGCCGCCCGCGTGGCCATCTACGGCGACGAGGACTGAACCGTGACCGACGTCTCCAGCATCGACATTGCCGCAAAATTCTCCGCCATCAACGAACACTGGCGACCGAAGGTCGCCGCCCGACTGAACGGCCAGGACATACGGCTGGTCAAGATCAAGGGCGCGTTCCCCTGGCACAGCCATCCCGAGGCCGACGAGATGTTTCTGGTCTGGAAGGGCGGCTTCCGGATGGAGTTCCGGGACCGGGCGGTCGACCTGGCCGCCGGGCAGTTCATCGTGGTGCCGCGCGGGGTGGAGCACCGTCCCGTGGCCGACGAAGAGGCCGAGGTAATGCTGTTCGAGCCGTCCGAGGTCATCAACACCGGTGATGCGCCGGCATCCGCGTTCACGGCGCCCCGGGGCGTCTCCGTCTGACCACAAGCCGGCCCCCGAAGAAGCCCGCGCCGGATTTATTTGATCCCGCTCCCTCGCGGCGCCTTACAATGGCTGGGGCGCATCAGGGACAGGACGGCCGATTTCGGACAATTCGGACAATTCGGACCCTGTTTTTTCGCCCCCCGGAGTCTGAAACCCCTGGTCCCTTCCTCCACCGCCAGCCGCGCGATATCCTGACGCCATGACCTCCGAACCCCGCGACATCCCCGGCGTCATCGCCCCGCCGCCCGTCATCTTCCTGGCCTTTCTGGCGGGGGGCTGGACCCTGGGCAATCTGATCGGCGAGCCCTCCTTTGGCCTGCCCGACCTGTGGCGGCGCGGCGCCGCCCTGGTGCTGATCGCCCTGGGTCTGATCGTTGAAGGCTGGGCGGCGGGCCTGTTCCGGCGCGCACGCACGGCCGTGGAGCCGTGGAAGCCGTCCACGGCCCTGGTCACGACCGGGATCTACGGCCTCAGCCGCAACCCGATCTATGTGGGCTTCACCATCGTCTACGCCGGCCTGGCCATCGGGCTCGACAGCCCGCTGGCCGCGGCCATGATCCTGCCCTGCCTGATCGTGGTCGACCGCTTCGTCATCGCCCGCGAGGAGGTCTATCTGGAGCGCAAGTTCGGCGCGGCCTACGGCGCCTACAAGGGACGCGTGCGACGGTGGCTGTGAACGACGACGAACTCTCGGCCATGGCCATCGAGGAGCTGGACGCCGCCTGCGGCCTGTCCTGGCCTGAACTGACCCGCATCACCCCCTGGGGCGACAGCTTCACCGGCTTTGCGCCCTCGGGCCGCGAGGTGGAGATCGAGCGCCGCTACATCTGGGCCCATGAGCCGGCCGGCGCCGTCCGCGTCGAGGTCGAGGTGCGCGACCCCCGCGGCGGCGAGGGCGCCGAGGCCGGCGCAACCCTGACGAAGGACGCGTCCGAATCCTGAGAACCTCGTTCGCGGAGCCGCGTTAACCTTTTTCATTGCCACACGGCGCCGCTTGGCCAAGATGGCCGCACGCCGGGGCTGAGGGGAGCGCACCATGTATCCATCGGAATTCGACGCCCCGGCCGCCGCCTACCCGGCCGACGCGGACCTGTTCCTCAGCGTGCCGCCGGTGATCCTGCTGCTGTTCCTGCTCCTGCTGCTGCTCGCCCTGCTCTGCGGCTGGTACGCCCGCGAGCAGATGGGGCCGAAGCAGACGGATCCTTGCGAGGCCATCTATGACGCCGTGCGCAAGGCCGCCGAGGACGCCCTGAAGGCCTCCCGCGACGACGTGCGCAGCAAGGCCCGCCGTCTGATCGAGGTGCTGGACCGACGCCTGGGCGGCGTTCTGGCCCTGGCCCACGGCGTGGACGCCTCCTGGAGCGAGATCAGGGCCGTGCTCGATCCCGAGCCAAACCCGCACGACAGCCACGACAGCCACGATCACCCGCGCCATCCCGAGAAGCCCGACCGCGACCGCCCCGATCTGGTGGTGGTCAACAACGGGCGCATGACCGTGCACGCCGCGTCCGGCGACGTGGATCACAAGCCGGCCGTTTCGGCCCACGATCCCCACGACAAGCCTCAAAAGCCCGAACCGCGCGACGAGGTGGCCCGCCTGCGCGCGGCGGTCCACGCCTTCGCCGACCACTGGCGCGACAAGGAGGCGCGGTTGCGGGAGCTGCGCCGCGCCCGGGCGAACCTGTGCTGATCGGCTTCCCAAGCCGGTCCATGACCGGTAAGCCTGAGGCATGAAACTCGCATCGCTCAAGCACGGCCGCGACGGCCGCCTCGTGGTCGTCTCCAACGACCTGAACTGGTTCACCGACGCCTTCCTCATCGCCCCGACGCTGCAGGCGGCGCTGGACGACTGGGAGCGCTGCGAGCCGCAGCTGCGCGCCCTCGCCGAAAGCCTCGAGCATGAAGCCGTGCCGCGCGGCCGCTTCCACGAGCGCGACGCCGCCGCCCCCCTGCCCCGCGCCTATCAGTGGGCCGACGGCTCGGCCTATGTGAACCACGTGGCGCTGGTGCGTCAGGCGCGCGGCGCCGAGATGCCGGAAAGCTTCTGGACCGATCCCCTGATGTATCAGGGCGGCTCGGACTCCATGCTGGGCGCCCGCGACCCGATCCCGCTGGCCGACGAGGCCTGGGGCTGCGATCTGGAGGCCGAGATCGTGGTGGTCACCGGCGACGTGCCCCGGGGCGTGACCCGCGAGGAGGCGCTGGGCCACGTCCGCCTGATCGGCCTGGTCAACGACGTCTCCCTGCGCAACCTGATCCCCGGCGAACTGGCCAAGGGCTTCGGCTTCGTCCAGTCCAAGCCCGCCAGCGCCCTGTCGCCCGTGTTCGTCACGCCCGACGCCCTGGGCGACCGCTGGAAGGACGGCAAGCTGCACGGCGAACTGACCGTCGCCCTGAACGGCCAGCCTTTCGGCAAGGCCGACGCCGGGGTCGACATGACCTTCGACTTCGGGACCCTGATCGCCCATCTGGCGAAGACCCGGACGCTGGTCGCCGGCTCCATCATCGGCTCGGGCACCGTGTCCAACCGCGACGCCGACGGCGGCCCCGGCAAGCCCGTCAGCGACGGCGGCCTGGGCTACTCCTGCATCGCCGAGGTCCGCACGGTCGAGACCATCCTGCGCGGCAAGGCGGAGACCCCTTTCCTGAAGCATGGCGACACCGTCCGCATCGAGATGCTGGACGACAAACACCACACCATCTTCGGCGCCATCGAACAGGTGGTGGAGACGGCGTGATGAGAGCTCTGGCGACCATTCTGATAGCCGTTTCGACCCTGTCACTCGCAGGCGGCGCAAACGCTCAGCAGTGGACGCCGGTCGAGAATGCACCCGACGGCGTGACGGCCGCTACGGCACAATGGCCCGCAGGCATAACGCTCGTGGCCCGTTGCGACTCCGGGCAGCAGCTGGACCTCATGATGGCGCTGGTTCAACCCGTGCCGCAACTCCATGTGGCGGTCACCTTCACCATCGGCGACGATGAGCCCAGCGAGCAACGGTGGCGTCTCTCCGAGAACGGCTCCGTGGTGTTCGTTCGCCAGCCGGGCGCGTTTTCAAGAAGCCTCATCAACGACGTTCCGCTGACGATCCTTGTCATGCCGGACGAGGGGCCCAGACACCGCTATGAACTTGAAAGTCCCGAGAACACCGAAGTTCTGACCCAGGTGGTGCAAGCCTGCGGGCACCCCCTGACCTCTCCCGTCGGAGAAGACTCAATCATCAGCAATCCCGACTGGTTGCGCCGCCCGAACGGCGGCGCTTTTGTCCGCTGGTATCCGCGAAATGCGGCGGACAATCATATCGACGGGGAGGCCCTCATCCAGTGCCGGGTCACGACAAACGGGCAGGCGGACGACTGCATCGTCCTGTCCGAAAGCCCTGAAGGCGAGAATTTCGGCCCGGCTTCGCTGGCGGTGGCCCGGGATTTCCGCATGCGCCCCCAGCGTGTCGACGGACGCCCGGTCGGCGAGGCGCTCGTCAACATTCCCATCAGTTGGCGGATGCACTGACCTCGAATCCGCCTCCGACCTGATTTTTGCGTCGTCCCGCGCTATGTAAGGACCCAGCGACACCCGGGGGAGCCATTCATATGCGTCGATTTCTGGTCTGGAGCGCCCTTGCGCTGATCCTCGGCCTGGGCCTGGCCGGAGGCGGGTACTGGGCCTACTGGAACTTCTACGCCCGGTTCCAGCCTGTGGTGATCCAGCGGGACCAGGCCGAGATCCAGCGGCTGCTGGACGAGGCCTCCTGGATTTCGGCCGGCGGGGGCGGCGAGCCGCTGTACATGGTCACCTGGCGCGACAACCCGGCGGCCCAGCGGTACGAGCGCGAGGAGTTTCCCAAATTGCGGGCGGCGGGGGTCGAGGCGCGGGTGATCGTGTTCGCGCGGCCCGACCGCGAGGGCCTCGCCCAGTCGACGGCGGCGGAGCGCGCCACGGTGGCCGAGATCTGGCTGAGCCGGGACTGGTCGCTCTATGAGCGCTGGACCGCCACGCCCAGCCGCAACTGGACCGCAGCCGGCATCCCCGGCGCCGACGGCAATCTGGCGCGCGGCGCCGTGGTCGAGGCGGGTCGCGACTTCATCGACAGGCTGAACGGCCTTTTGCGGGGCCAGGGCGTGGGGGCGGGCTATCCCCTGATCCTGTGGCGGGACCGCGAGGGCTATCTGAAGGCCTGCGCCTGTTCGGACCCGCGCTCCTGGGCCTTCATCCGCGATGATCTGGACGCACCGGACCGGACGTCCGCCTCGGCCCCGGGGGGCGAGCCCGCGACCGAGGACGACTTCGGCTCCGAGCCGTTGCCCTATCCGGAACTGGGCGACCTGCCGCGCATCCCGCCGTCAAGCCCGCCGCCGACGGACTCCGCCGTCGATCCGGCGCCCGAGGGGGAAACCGGTGAAGGGTCCGCGACGACCGGACGCGCCCCGGCCCGCCCGGCGCCCGCCCGGCCCACGACCCCGCGCGAGCCGCCCCGGGCAGAGACCCAGGAAGACGCCACCTTCTTCTAGCCCTGCAGCACGCGGCGGCAGATCTCGATGAGGCGGGCCACGTCGCTCTCGTCCTGATACAGGCCGAAGCCGAACCGCAGCACGTCGTCGCGCACGTCGGTGATCACATCGGCGTCCTGCAGCCGCGCCTTCCACGCCTGGGCGTCCGGGTGCCGGAAGGCCAGGAAGCGCGCCCGCGGGCCGTCGCCCCGCACCGGATTGAGCAGGTCGGCTTCCTTCAGCCGCCCGCAGCGCCCGACGGCTCCCGCCTCGGCGAACTGGACCTGGAGGCTGCGCGCATGGGCGGCCACGTCGGCCGTGGTCAGGCCCTCGCGATCCAGCATGCGCCGCACGGCGTTGAAGCGGTACAGGGGCGTGGGGTCGAAGGTGGCGCCCCAGAACCGGCCCGCGTCGGTGGTGTAGCCCACCCCGCCCGGCGGGCCCTGCAGGTCCCCGAACTCGGCGAACCACCCCGTCACCACCGGGCGGGCAGCGAAGCCGGGCGGCGCATGCAGGATGCCCGCCCCCTCGCCCGACATGGCGTATTTGTAGCCGCCGGTGACGTAGAAGATCCGGTTCGCCACTGCGGACAGGTCGGTGGGGGCGGCCATGAAGCCGTGATAGCCGTCGACCACCACCCAGGGGCCCGCGGGGTCCGCCAGGGCGGCGAGCTCCTCCAGAGCCTCCACCATCCAGCCGGTGCGGAAGAACACCTGGCTGACCATGATGAGATCATGGCCGCCGGCCCGGGCGGCCTCGATGAAGCGGGCGGGAAAGCTGTCGAACGGGGCGAGCGGCACGCGGGTCACGACGGCCTCTCCCGCCTCCTCCCAGCGCGCGGCCTGCCGGCGGAACGAGTGGAACTCGCCGTCGGTGGACAGGATGCGGACAGGCTTGCTCTCGACCGCAGAGACGATGCGAAGCAGGAAGTCGTGGGTGTTGGGCGCAAACACCACCGTGTCGGTCGAAGGCAGGTTCAGTTCGCGCGCCACGTGGCCCTGGGCCTCCGGGATCACCTCGTCGAAGATCAGCTCCCACTTTCGGTCCGCGTGGCGGTTGGCCTCGGCCCAGGCCTGCACCTGGCCGTCGAAGCTGGCGTCGGGCCACAGGTGATGGCTGTGGGCGGCGAAATGCAGTCGCTTGGGATCGGCGCCGAGGGCGCGGGAGAACAGGGGCTTGTAGCTCACGGAACGCCTCGCGCGGGGAATGGTCAGGGCCCTAGCCCTATCCCTCCGCCCCCCCGCGCTCAACCCTCAGCGAAGGCGCGCCTCCAGGGCCGCCATCGGGACAAGGCATCGGGTCTGGAAGAAGCGGGACCGTAAAGCCGGATCGCCCCCTGTTTCCGCTCATCCCGGCGAAGGCGCCGGCTTCGTCCTTCTCCCGCAAAGAGGAGAAGGACGAGTCACGAGAGACAAGAGATCAGACCAGCGCGCCGTGGCAATGCTTGAACTTGCGGCCCGAGCCGCAGGGACAGTCGGCGTTGCGGCTGGTGCGCTCCCAGCCGGGCGGCAGGGCGTCCACCGGCAGGCGGGCGCGGTCGTCGCCGGTGAGGGCGCCTTCCGGGTTCTGGGCCGCCGGATTCCGCATCTCGTTCTCGCCGGTCAGCGGATTGAGGTGAATTTCCTGGAAATCGCCGGCCGGAGGCGGCGGGGCCTCGAAGCGGAACTCCACCGTCATGACCCAGCGGGTCACGTTGTGGCGCAGGTTGGTCAGCAGCGTCTCGAACAGCGAGAAGGCCTCGGTCTTGTACTCGTTCAGCGGGTCGCGCTGGCCATAGCCGCGCAGGCCGATGACGCCGCGCAGGTGGTCCAGGTGGACCAGATGCTCACGCCACTGCATGTCGATCATCTGCAACAGGAACTGGCGCTCCAGCCCGCGCATCTGGCCGGCGCCGATCTGGGCCTCGCGCTCCACCGCGCGGGCTTCGGCTGCGGCCTGCAGGCGCTCCTCGATCTCCTCGTTGGACACGCCTTCCTCGGCGGCCCAGGCGCGAACCGGCACATCCAGACCGAGGGTCTTTTTGACTTCCTCTTCCAGCCCGTCCACGTCCCACTGCTCGGCATAGGCCTTGGGCGGAATGTGGGTTTCGACCAGGTCAGACACGGTGTCGCGGCGGAACTCAGCCACCATTTCCGACAGGTCTTCGGTGTCGAGGAATTCCTGCCGCTGTTCGAACACCGCCTTGCGCTGGTCGTTCACGACGTCGTCGTACTTGAGCAGGTTCTTGCGGATTTCGTAGTTGCGCTGCTCGACCCGCTTCTGGGCGGTCTCCACCGCGCGGTTCAGCCACGAGTGGCTGATGGCCTCGCCCTCGGCCACCTTGAAGGTCTCCATGATGGAGGCCAGGCGGTCGCCGGCGAAGATGCGCAGCAGGTCGTCGTCCGTGGAGAGGTAGAATTTCGACGTGCCGGGGTCGCCCTGACGGCCGGTGCGGCCGCGCAGCTGGTTGTCGATGCGGCGGCTCTCGTGGCGCTCGGTGCCCAGCACGAACAGGCCGCCGGCCTCCAGGGCCGCCTGCTTGTTCTTTTCGATGTCGGCCTGGAGACGGGCGGACTCGGCGGCCTCCAGCTCGGGCGTGATCTCATTGCCCATGGCGCGCTGTTCCTGGGTCCAGCGCGACATGCGCATCTCCAGGTTGCCGCCCAGCTGGATGTCGGTGCCGCGGCCCGCCATGTTGGTGGCGATGGTCACCGCCCCGGGCAGGCCCGCGTCGGCGACGATGAAGGCTTCCTGTTCGTGGTGGCGCGCATTCAGCACATTGTGCGGCACGCCCTTGCCGCTCTTCACCTCGACGGTGAAGGCGTCGACGCCCAGCTTGTCCAGCAGCTTGGCGCCGGTGGGGTCGGTTTCCAGTTCGGCGCGGGTCCAGATCGGCTTGATGCGCCGCCCGCCGGCCAGCTGGCTGGCCTTTTCCAGCGCCTCGGGCTTGAGCCGCCAGACCTCCACTTCCCAGTTGTGGGTCTGCAGCAGCTTGGACAGGTCTTCGGACTTCTCGATGGACACCGTGCCCACCAGGATCGGCTGGCCCGCCGCGTGGCGGTCGGCGATGGTCTTCGCCACCGCCAGGAATTTCTCGGCGGCGGTGCGGTAGACCTCGTCGTCGTGGTCGATGCGCTGGATCGGTCGGTGGGTCGGCACCTCCAGCACGTCCATCTTGTAGATGTCGTGGAACTCCGACGCCTCGGTGGCGGCGGTGCCGGTCATGCCCGACAGCTTGCTGTAAAGGCGGAAGTAGTTCTGGATCGTGACCGAGGCCAGGGTCTGGTTCTCGGGCATGATCTTCACGCCCTCCTTGGCCTCGATGGCCTGGTGGAGGCCCTCGGACAGCCGGCGGCCCTGCATGATGCGGCCGTTGAACTCATCGATCAGCAGGATCTCCCCGCCCTTGATGATGTAGTCCTTGTCGCGCTGGTACAGGGTGTTGGCGCGCAGGGCCTGGTTCACGTGGTGGACCAGGGTGACGTTGGCGGCGTCGTAGAGGTCGATGGTGCCTTCGACCAGCAGACCACGCTCGCGCAGCATGTCCTCGACCCGCTCCGAACCGATCTCGGACAGCAGGGCCTGGCGCTGCTTCTCGTCGTGGTCGAAGGTCGCCGTGTCCTGGATCATCTCCTTCACGATGCCGTCGATGGTCAGATACAGTTCCGACCGGTCATCGGTGGGGCCCGAGATGATCAGGGGCGTGCGCGCCTCGTCGATGAGGATGGAGTCCACCTCGTCGACGATGGCGAAGTGGTGGCTGCGCTGGACCATCTCGCGGCGGTCATAGACCAGGTTGTCGCGCAGATAGTCGAAGCCGAACTCGTTGTTGGTGCCGTAGGTGATGTCGGCGGCGTAGGACGCCTGACGCTGGCCCTGGGACAGGCCGTTGACGATGACGCCCACCTCCATACCCAGGAAACGGTACACCCGGCCCATCCACTCGGCGTCGCGCCGGGCCAGATAGTCGTTCACGGTGATGACGTGCACGCCCTTGCCGCTGAGGGCGTTGAGATAGACCGGGGCCACGGCCACCAGGGTCTTGCCCTCGCCGGTGCGCATCTCGGCGATGCCGCCGGCGTGCAGGATCATTCCCCCGGCCAGCTGCACGTCGAACTGGCGCTGGCCCAGCACCCGCCTGGAGGCCTCGCGCGCCACGGCGAAGGCCTCGTTGAGGATCTTGTCCAGGCTCTCGCCGCCGGCGATGCGGTCGCGGAACGTCTGCGTCATCATACGCAGCTCGTCGTCGCTGAGCGCCTCCATCTTCGGCTCCAGCGCATTGATGCGCTGGACCTGGGCCATGAAGGATTTGACCTGGCGGTCATTGGAGGAGCCGAGAAACTTTTTGGCGAAGCCGAGCATGAAAAATCCGGTCAGGCGGTCGAGCGGGCGCTCGTTCTGCTAGGTGAGGGCCCAGGGAGGGTCGGCGGACGACGCCGGGGCCGGGGATGCGACAGACCGCGCCCGGCCACGCCCGCAAGGGAATTCGAGGCCGCGCGATCCATCGAAAACCCCTCGACTTGGGCGCGGGCGAGACTTAAGCACCGGCCTATCCCCTGTCAACGCGAGGGCTTTTGCGGCACGGTCTGCGCAAAAGGGTGAACCGTCCCCGCATCATGGAGATCGACATGCGCCGAAGCGTCTCTGGAAGCCTGTCCGGACTGGCTGTTGTGGCCATGGTTCTGGTGCTGGCCGCCTGTGGCCGTGGCGCGGGTGACGAGACCCCGCCCGAGCCGGGCGACCGGGCTGTGGCCCGGGTCGAGGGCGCGGCCATCTGGGCCTCGGACGTCAAGCGCGAGGCGGTGGCCCAGGGCCTGATCGGCGAGGGTGAGCCGCTGGACGTGACCTCGGACCTGTTCCGCCGGGTGCTGGACGAGGTGATCGACCAGAAGCTGCTGGCGCGCGAGGCCGACCGGCGCGGTCTGGCCGACAGCCCGCTGGCCCAACGGCGGCTGGAGGCCACCCGCGAGCGCATCCTCGGCGACATGCTGGTGGAGACCACGGTCAACCGCGCCATTTCCGACGAGGCTGTGCAGACCCTGTACCAGGAGCAGCTGAACCTGGCGCGCAATTCCGAGGAAATCCGCCTGCGGCTGATCCTGTCGGACACCCGCGAGGACGCCGACGCCGTGCGCGGCATGCTCTCCGCCGGCGCCAATTTCGAACAGCTGGCCATGCAGCGGTCCACCGACGAGGCGACCCGCTTCTCCGGCGGCGACCTGGGCTATGCGACCCTGGACGTAATGCCGGCCGCCTATGCCGCCGCCCTGCGCGACGCCGCGGCGGGCGATACGGTGGGGCCGTTCGAGGCGGAGGGCGGCTGGGCCGTGTTGCGGGTCGAGGACCGGCGGCGCGAGACGCCCCCCACCCTGGAGCAGGCCCGGCCCCAGATCGTGCGCTATCTGACCTATGAGGAGGTGCGCCGCCTGCTGGAGCAGCTGCGCGGTCGCGCCGAGGTGGAGGTGATGCTGACCGGCGATCCCCTGGCCGTGCCCGGCGCGCCCGAGGAGCCGGACTCCGCCCCGCCGGCCGCCGCAGAGGCCCAGACGCCCCAGACCGAGGACGCCGCGTGAGCAAGACCCCTTCGCCCCGCAAGGGCGTCTCCACCTCCATCGAGAAGGCGCTGGACCCGTTCGCCTCGGCGCTGAAGCGGGTGACGCCGGCCAGGGCGACCCCGGCCGCGCCCGGCAAGCCCGGACTGGCGGTGTCGCCGCTGGCCGTGCCCTTCCCCGCCATTCCGCCCATCGCGGGGGTGGAGATCGCCACGGCGCGGGCCGGCTTCTACAAGCACGACCGCCACGACCTGACGGTGTTCCGGTTCGCCGAGGGCACCAGCTGCGCCGGGGTGTTCACCCGCCACCAGGTGGGCTCGGCGCCGGTGGATTGGTGCCGCCGCCATCTGGAGGCCGACAGCGGCGGGCAGGATGTGCGCGCCCTGGTGGTCAACGCCGGCTGCGCCAACGCCTTCACCGGCAAGGCGGGCGCCGACGCGGCGCGGCGCACGGCCTCGGCCGCCGCCAAGCGCTTCGATTGCCGCCAGCGGGATGTGATGCTGGCCTCCACCGGAGTGATCGGGGTGGTGCTGGACGACCGCAAGATCGCCGCGCGCATGGCCGATATCGAGGCGGGGCTGACGGCCGACGGCTGGGCCGCCGCCGGACAGGCCATCATGACCACCGACACCTTCCCCAAGGGCGCGTTCGCCGAGGCGAAGATCGAGGACGTGACGGTGCGCATCGCCGGCATCGCCAAGGGCTCGGGCATGATCGCCCCGGACATGGCGACCATGCTGGCCTTCATCGTCACCGATGCGGACATCCATCCCAACGTTCTGCGCGCCCTGCTGAACCTGCATGTGCGCACCACCTTCAACAGCGTGACGGTGGACGGGGACACCTCCACCAACGACACCTGCCTGCTGTTCGCCACCGGGGCCTCGGGCGCGCCGCGCATCGGGCGAGTGGGCGACCGGCGGCTGGCGGAGTTCTCGAGGGCGCTGGACGCGGTGATGCTGGACCTGGCCCACCAGCTGGTGCGCGACGGCGAAGGCGCGACCAAATTCGTCAAGGTGACGGTGGAGAACGCCCGCTCGCCGGGGTCGGCCCGCAAGCTGGCGCGCTCCATCGCCGACAGCCCGCTGGTCAAGACCGCCATCGCCGGGCAGGACGCCAACTGGGGCCGGGTGGTCATGGCCGTGGGCAAGACCGACGAGCCCGTGGACCGGGACCGCCTGTCGATCCGCTTTGGCCCCCACTGGGCCGCGCGGGACGGGGCGCCGGCCTCCGACTACGACGAGGCGAAGATGAGCGCCTACATGAAGAAGCCGGAGCTTGAGATCACCGTCGACGTGGGCTCGGGCCGGGCCGCAGCCACCGTCTGGACCTGCGATCTGACCAAGGGCTACATCGAGATCAACGGCGATTACCGCTCGTGACCACCCCCCTGCCCACCCTTCTCGTCGTGGCCGCCGCCCTGATCGACGCCGACGGTCGCGTGCTGATCGCCCAGCGACCCGAGGGCAAGCAGATGGCGGGGCTCTGGGAATTCCCCGGCGGCAAGGTGGAGGCCGGCGAGCGGCCGGAGCAGGCGCTGATCCGCGAACTGCGCGAGGAGCTGGGCATCGAGACGAAAGAGGCCTGTCTGGCCCCCTTCGTGTTCGCCAGCCACGCTTACGATTCGTTTCACCTGTTGATGCCACTGTACCTGTGCAGACGCTGGGAGGGCGTGGTGACGCGCCATGAGCATGCCGCCCTGGCGTGGGTCAGGCCGAACCGCATGTCGGACTATCCCATGCCCCCCGCCGATGCGCCGCTGGTCGCGTACCTGCGCGATCTTCTGTGACCTGAACCGCGAAAGGGGGCGGGCGTGAAACGGTTTCTGCATCGCTTCGGCGCGGACGCTCGCGGGGCCACGGCCATCGAGTACGGCCTGATCGCCGCCCTGATCTTCCTGGTCATCATCGGCGCGGTGACCCTGTTCGGCGAGACCGCCACCACCGTGTTCTCAGTGGCGACCAACGCCATTTCCGACGTGATCGGCGGCTAACTGCCCGCCGCGCGCTGGAAGCTTTCCACCAGCGACCCCGACACCAGCCGCCAGCCGTCCACCAGCACGAAGAAGATCAGCTTGAACGGCAGGCTGATGATGACCGGAGGCAGCATCATCATGCCCATGGACATCAGCACGCTGGCCACCACCAGATCGATGACCAGAAACGGCACGAACAGCAGGAAGCCGATCTCGAAGGCGCGCTTGAGCTCCGAGATCATGAAGGCCGGGGTGACCACGCGCAGGGGCAGGTCCTGGGCGTTTTCGGGCGAATCGATGCGCGACATCCGCACGAACAGCTCCAGATCGCGCGGGCCGACCTGATCCAGCATGAACCCCTTCACCGGCTCGGCCGCGGCGTCGAACGCCTGGGGCAGCTCCATCTGCTGATCCATCAACGGCCGTATGCCGGAATCGTAGGCCGCCTGCCAGGTCGGGGCCATGACGATGGCCGACAGGAAGAGCGCCAGGGACACCAGAACCGCATTGGGCGGCGACTGCTGCATGCCCAGGGCGGTCCGCAGCAGCGACAAAACCACCACAATGCGGATGAAGCTGGTGGTCATGATGACGATAGACGGCGCCAGCGAAAGCACGGTGATCAGGCCCACCAGCTGGACCACCCGCTCGGTCAGCCCCGCACCGGTGCCTAGATCGATGCTGATGGCCGACCCCGACTGCGCGGCCTCCTGGGCGATGGCGGCCACGGGCAGGATCAGGCCGAGGGTCAGGCTGACCAGGGTGACGATCAGCGACAAACGAAAGGCGCGCTTCAGCTCGGCGCGGGTGGGCGCGGCGAACAGGGCGGGCCGGATCGCGGCGCGGGTCATGGCCTGGCTTCCGGCTGGCGCGGCTCGATCAGTTCCTTGCCTTCGCCCAGCAGGATCAGGCGCTCCTCGTCGTCCACGCGGACAAGGATCAGCCGTCGGGCCGGGTCCAGCACCAGCGTCTCGACCACCTGCATGCGGCGCTCGCCGCGTACGCCCTGGAAGCGCACCATCAGGCCGGGCGCATAACGACGCAGGGCATAGGCCGCCAGCCCGATCAGACCCAGCGTGATGGCCAGGCCCAGAATCGCCCGCGCGAAATCGAGAAAACCCATTCAACCGCCCCGCCGGCCACACGCCAGATTCGGGCGCAGCATTAAGGATCGTGGTTAACGACCGGTTGAGGAAACCCCCTGTTAACCATGCACCCGGCATTTTCCGCCGGGTAAGTCCCCTCAAGCCATCATGGCGGGAGTCTCATGCGCCTGGACAATATCCCCCTGTTCGACGCCATCCGCGGCCGCCTCGGCTGGCTGGAAGAGCGCCAGCGGGTCATCGCCCAGAACGTGGCCAACTCCGATACGCCCGGATTCGCCGCCCGCGACCTGCGTGCGCCCGACGACTTCGCCCACGCCATGATGCGCCAGACCCAGGGGGTGGGCATGATGCGCACCAGCGCCGCCCACATCGCCGTGCAGCCCCAGCGCGCGGTCAATTACGCCTCGATGGCGTCGCCGGACTCCGAGACGACGCTGGACGGCAATTCGGTGGTGGTCGAGGAGCAGATGCTGCGCATGGCCGAAAGCCGCATGGCCCACGACGCCGCCATCGGCTTCTACCAGAAGTCCATGAACATGCTGCGCACCGCCGCACGCAGGCCCGGCGCGGGCTAAAGGAGTGACCAATGCCTGATCCCGTTCCGCCACGGAACCCGACCATGAACATCGCGGCCTCGGCGCTTCGCGCCCAGCAGTCGCGCATGCGCATCATCGCCGAGAACATCGCCAACGCCCAGTCCACCGCCCTCGTGGCCGGCGGCGAGCCCTATCGCCGTCAGATGCCGGTCTTCCAGACCCAGGCGCTGGATGGCGGCACCGGCGTCCAGCTGGCCCAGGTCCGCCCGGACATGGGCGACTTCCGCATGGAGTACGACCCGTCCCACCCGGCGGCCAATGGCGAGGGCTATGTGATGCGGCCCAACGTGGACACGCTCGTGGAAGCCATGGACATGCGCGAGGCCCAGCGGGCCTACGAGGCCAATCTGAACGTCATCGAGACGGCGCGGGCCATGGACACCCGCACCCTCGATCTTCTGAAACGATAGGAGCCTGAGCCATGAACCCCATGATGGCGGCGCGGGCCTATGCGGCGGCGCAGGGAACAGCAGCCCCGTCGGCAGCGGGCGGCAATATCGCGCCGGCCGGCGGCTCGGAATTCTCGAACATCCTGCAGTCGGTCATCGGCGACACGGTGCAGCAGACCCGCGCGGCCGAAACCCAGATGTCGTCAGCCGTGCAGGGCCGGGCCGAACTGATCGACGTGGTCACCGCCGTGACCTCCGCCGAAGCCTCGCTGGAGACCGTCATGGCCGTGCGCGACCAGGTCATCAGCGCCTATCAGGAAATCATGCGCATGCCGATATGATCGGCGCCTGGCGCAAGTCTTTCAGTCTGCACCCCGAAAACGCCAGGACTTGAGAGACTCGATCATAGGTCCTCTCAAAGCCGGAGGTTTGACCGCCGCGCGGCAGATCGCAGCCAGCGGGGTCGCCGTCGTCGCGTATGTCGTGGCCGCATTATGCGCAGGCTGGACTGTTTCAATCCTGCTCGCGCCTCTGGGCTACGCCTGGCCTCGCTTTGCAGCCGAGGCCTCGATTTCCACCTGCCTCGGCATGATCGCCAGCTGGAGCCTGACGAACGTCCTGTTCCCCGACCGGTCGGGCAGGATGATCTTCGCGGCGTTCGTCGGCGTGGTCTTGCTCGCCGTACTGGCGGATCGGAACAGTCCCCCGAACTGGCTGCACACAGGTCAGGCGTTGCTTCTCGTCGGGCTCGCCTACGGCCTGTTCTGGCCGCACCGCAGAGCTGCTCCCTGACCGCACAATGGCCGCGCCTGCCCTCGCCAAACTCGTCCGATGTCGTCTAGACAGTCGGCTGCGGCGCGCGTGCCGCGAAACGGTCGGGTGGGAGTATCCAGATGAAGCGCATCCTGTTGGCGAGCGTCGCCGTGCTGGCGATCGGCTGTCCCTCCTTCGCCCAGGAGCCTCCGGCGCCGACGCCCGAACCGGTTCCCGCCGACCGGTCCGCCGACACGGACAGCCCCGAACAGCAGGAGCAGGAGCCGCGTCCCGTCGAGCAGGAGCTGGCGCAGCAGGAAGCGCTGGGCTCCGGCGCCACCGAACCGCCGCCCGGCGCGGAGGACGAGGACGAGGACTGGGACGTGAACGCGCCCATGGGGCCCGCCCGCGACATCGCCATCGATGTGACCGAGGGCACCTGGATGTCGCTGGACGTCAGCCCGGACGGGACAGAAATCGTCTTCGACATGCTGGGCGACCTGTACGTCATGCCCATCGGCGGCGGACAGGCGACGAACCTGACCTCGGGCGTGGCGTGGGACATGCACCCGCGCTGGTCGCCGGACGGGCGCCATATCGCCTTCACCTCGGACCGGGGCGGCGGCGACAACATCTGGACCATCGAGCGGGCCACCGGCGAAACCACCCAGGTCAGCGATGAAGGCTTCCGCCTGCTGAGCCAGCCGGACTGGACCCCGGACGGCGAGTTCATCGTGGCGCGCAAGCACTTCACCTCGTCCCGCTCGCTGGGCGCGGGCGAGATGTGGCTGTACCATCGCTCGGGAACCGGCTCGGGCGTGCAGCTGACCGAGCGCCGCACGCAACAAAAGGACTCCGGCGAGCCCGTCTTCTCGCCCGACGGCCGCTATCTGTATTTCAGCGACGACGCCACGCCGGGCGGGACCTTCGAGTACAGCAAGGACCCCAACGGCCAGATCTATGTGATCCAGCGCCTGGACCGGGAAACCGGCGCGCTGGAGCCCTATGTCACCGGGCCGGGCGGATCGATCCGCCCCACCCCGTCGCCGGACGGCCGCTGGCTCGCCTTCATCCGGCGGGTTCGCTACCAGTCCACCCTGTATCTGATGGACCTGGAGTCCGGCCGCGAAACCCCGATCCATGACGGGCTGGACCGTGATTTGCAGGAGACCTGGGCCATCCACGGGGTCTATCCGGGCATCAGCTGGACCCCGGACAGCGGGTCCATCGTGTTCTGGGCTGGCGGCGACATTCGCCGCATCGACATCGACAGCCGCGAGGTGTCCGAGATCCCCTTCCGGGTCACCGACACCCGCCGGGTGCAGGACGCCGTGCGCTTCCCGGTGGAAGTGGCGCCCGACCAGTTCGACGTGCGCATGATCCGCTGGGCCCAGACCTCGCCCGACGGCCGCCGCGCGGTGTTCGAGGCCCTGGGCCATCTGTGGATCCGCGACCTGCCCACCGGCCAGGCCCGCCGCCTGACCCGCCAGACCGACCATTTCGAGCTCTATCCGTCCTGGTCCCGCGACAGCCGCTCCATCGTGTACACCACCTGGGACGATCAGGACCTGGGGACCATCCGCGTGGTCCCGGCCTCGGGCGGAAACGGCCGGGTGATCAGCCAGGGACCGGGCCACTATGTGGAGCCCGTGTTCTCGCCCGACGGCGACACCGTCGTCTACCGCACCACCGGCGACGGCTTCCTGCGCACGGGCCTGTACAGCCGCGACACCGGCATCTACGCCATGCCCGCGTCGGGCGGCGAGCCGGTGCTGGTCACATCCTCAGGGTCGCAGCCCCAGTTCGGCGCCGACAGCGACCGGCTGTTCTTCACCGGCCAGGGCGACGAGGGCGTGCGCGCGTTCCGCTCCATCGATCTGGACGGCTCGGACGAACGCACCCACCTGACCAGCCAGTACGCCACCGAGTTCTCCATCTCGCCGGACGAGCGCTGGATCGCCTGGAGCGAGCGGTTCAACGCCTATGTGGCGCCCTTTGTGGGCACGGGCCGCAGCATCAGTCTCAGCGCCGACGGCGGCGCCCTGCCCCAGACCCGCGTCACCCGCGACGCCGGCGAGTGGCTGCACTGGTCCGGTGACTCCAGCCGCCTGCAATGGTCCCTGGGGCCGGAGCTGTTCTCGCGCGATCTGAACGAGGCCTTCGCCTTCGTGGAGGGCGCGCCCGAGACCCTGCCCGATGCGCCCGAGCGCGGCATCAATCTGGGCTTCACCCAGCCCACCGCGGCGCCCGACGGCGTGCTGGTCCTGACCGGCGCGCGGCTGATCACCATGAACGGCAACGAGGTCATCGAGAACGGGACCCTCGTCATTGATGGCAACCGCATCGCCGCCGTCGGCCCCGCCGGCTCAGTCGAGGTTCCGGCGGGCGCCCGCACGGTGGACGCGTCGGGCGCCACCATCATGCCCGGTCTGATCGACGCCCACTGGCACGGCTCCATGGGCTCGGACGAGATCATCCCGCAGCAGAGCTGGGTCAACTACGCCACCCTGGCCTATGGCGTGACCACCATCCACGACCCGTCCAACGACACCAGCGAGATCTTCGCCCACAGCGAACTGGCCCGCGCGGGCCAGGTGGTGGCGCCGCGCATCTTCTCCACCGGCACTATTCTGTACGGCGCGGCCACCCCGTTCACGGCGGTGGTGGAGGATCTGGACGACGCCCGCTCGACCCTGCGGCGCATGCAGGCGGCGGGCGCCTGGAGCGTCAAGAGCTACAACCAGCCGCGCCGGGACCAGCGCCAGCAGATCATCCAGGCCGCGCGCGAGCTGGGCATGATGGTGGTGCCCGAGGGCGGCTCGCTGTTCCAGCACAACATGTCCATGATCGTGGACGGCCACACCACCATCGAGCACTCGATCCCGCTGGCGAACCTCTACGCCGACGTGCACCAGCTGTGGCGCCAGACGGAGGTGGCCTACAACCCGACGCTGGTGGTGGCCTATGGCGGAAACTGGGGCGAGAACTACTGGTACCAGGAAACCGACGTCTGGGCCGACGAGCGGCTGACCCGCTTCGTGCCCCGTCGCATCGTCGACGCCCGTTCGCGCCGCCCGGTGCAGGTGCCCGAGGAGGAGCTGAACCACATCTCGGTCGCCCGGGAAGCAGCGCGTCTGGGCGATGAGGGCGTGGAGGTGCTGATCGGCGCCCACGGCCAGCGCGAGGGTCTGGGCTCCCACTGGGAGATCTGGATGCTGGAGCAAGGCGGCATGACGCCCCACGAGGCGCTGGAGGCGGCCACCATCAACCCGGCCCGGGCGCTGGGCATGGACCGTGACATCGGCTCGCTCGAGGTGGGCAAGCTGGCCGATCTGGTGGTGCTGGACCGCAATCCGCTGGACAACATCCGCGACACCACCGCCATACGCTACACGGTCATCAATGGCCGGGTCTATGACGCCAACATGGACGAGGTGGGAGGCGAGCCCCGGGCGCCATTCTGGTTCGAGGACGAGGACGGCGAGGCGTTCAGCCCGTCCATGACCCTGACGAACGGCCATGCCCACAGCCACGGGCACGACTGATCGGACGTCCCTCTCCTTCCGGGGAGAGGGACCCGTTTTCTAGGCCCGCGCCAGACGCATGAACTCCTCGCGGGTGCGGGGATCGTCGCGCACCACGCCGACCAGATGGCTGGTGATCAGGCTGGCGCCGGGCACATCGACGCCGCGCATGGTCATGCAGCTGTGCTCGGCCTCGATGATCACGCCCACGCCCTGGGGCCGCAGCACCTCCTGGATGGTGCGGGCGATGTCGGCGGTCATCTTCTCCTGGATTTGCAGGCGACGCGCGAAGCCGCGCACCACCCGCGCCAGCTTGGAGATGCCCACCACCCGGTCCGTGGGCAGATAGGCCACGTGCGCCTTGCCCACCACCGGCAGCATGTGGTGCTCGCAGAAGCTGACGAAGCGGATGTCCTTGAGCACGATCAGTTCATCGTAGCCGCCCACCTCCTGAAAGGTGCGCTCCAGATACTCGCGTGGATCGACCTCGTAGCCGGCGAACAGTTCGCGGTAGCTGCGCGCCACACGGGCGGGGGTGTCGACCAGGCCCTCGCGGGCGGGATCGTCGCCCGCCCAGCGGATCAGGGTGCGCACGGCGGCTTCGGCTTCGGTCTGGGAGACGGGGGTGTTGTCGTCGGTCATGGGCAGTCCATAGCGGATCGGGGCGAGGAGGGTCCAATGGAGGGGACCTTTTCGATACGATTTCGCCCGCCGGACGGATGCGCGCGGGCAATCCTAACCCGCTGTTAACCATGGGCCCGGCATTTTCTGCCCGGTGTGTTGTGGACAGACGGGGCTGAGCGCGTGACGGGGACCGAGGTGATGGATGTGGGGCGCGACGCCCTGTGGCTGACCATCCAGCTGGCCTCGCCCGTGCTGATCGTGGGCCTGATCGTGGGCGTGGTCATCGGCCTGTTCCAGGCCCTGACCCAGATTCAGGAAGCGACCCTGATCTTCGCCCCCAAGATCATCGCCATCTTCGTGTCCCTGCTGCTGCTGCTGCCGCTGATGGGCGCCCTGATGGGCGGGTTTTTCCAGCAGATCACCGAACGCATCGCGGGCATGTAGGGCGTCCATGGAGCCCTACGCCGCCGTCGATCAGGTTTGGGCCGGCGGGCTGATCTTCGCGCGCGTCGGCGCCCTGTTGATGATGATCCCCGGCATAGGCGAGTCCTATGTGCCGCCGCGCATCCGCCTGTCCCTGGCCCTGGTCATCTCCCTCGCCCTGGCGCCGGTGGTGGTGGGCTATCTGCCCGGCCTGCCCGCCACCATGGGCGGAGTCGCCGGCTGGGTGATCCGCGAGGTCGTCACCGGCCTGATGGTCGGCGCCCTGCTGCGCATGATGATGTCCGCCCTGGCGACGGCTGGGGAAATCGTCTCGCTGCAGACCACCCTGGCCTTCTCCCAGACCGCCAATCCGATGCAGGCCCAGCCGGGCTCGACCCTGTCGGCGTTCCTGACCCTGCTGGGCGTGACCCTGATCTTCGCCACCGACACCCATCACCTGTTCATCGCCGGGCTGGCCGGCAGCTATGAGGTGATCCCGCCGGTCAGTCCCCTGCTGCTCAACGACTTCGCGGCCATGGCCGTGCGCACGGTGGGCGACAGCTTCATGCTGGGCGTGCAGCTGTCCGCCCCGGTTCTGGTCTTCTCCATGATCTTCAACCTGGCCTCGGGGCTGGTGGGCCGGGTCATGCCCCAGTTCCAGATCTTCTTCGTCACCGCCCCGCTCAGCATCATCCTGGGCTTGTCGGTTTTCGCCCTGAGTCTCGGCGTGGTCGGCACCGTGTTCATCGAACGGTTCCGCACCCTGGCCATGGGGTTCACCGGAGGCGCCGGTGGCTGACGAAAAGGACCAGGAATCCAAGACAGAAGAAGCCACCCCGCGAAAATTAGACGAGGCGCGGAAAAAGGGCGACGTCGCCAAGACCCCCGATCTGGCCAGCTGGCTGTCCCTGATGGGCGCCTCGGCGGTGATCCTGGTGGGCGGCGGCTGGTTCACCAGCCGGATGGCGGCCGAGCTGGTCCCCTTCATCGCCGCCCCCCACGCCATGATCGACGCCCTGCACGCCGGGGCGGGGGTGGAGATCGGCACGCGGGCGATCTGGTCGACCGTTCCCCTGCTGGGCGCCATCGCCCTGGCCACCATCGTCGGCGGGGCCGGCGGCAACCTGGCCCAGTCCGGCTTCCTGTTCACCGGGGAGAAGATCAAGCCGAAGCTCGAGAAGATCTCGCCCATTGCAGGCGCCAAGCGCCTCTTCGGGCCCGACGGCCTGATGCAGTTCGTGAAGACGCTCCTGAAGCTGCTGGCCATCGTCGCCATCTCCTGGGTGGTGTTGAAGCCCCACGCCCGGGAAATGGAGGCCATGGCGGCCATGAGCCCGGCGGCGATCCTGCCCATGGCGCGGGATCTGGCCGTCGCCATCCTGGGGGCGACCCTGGCCTTTCTGGGCGTCACCGCCTTCGCCGACTGGCTGTGGCAGCGTCACCGCTTCGCCAAGCGCATGCGCATGACCCGCGAGGAGCTGAAGGACGACTACAAGCAGTCCGAGGGCGACCCGCACGTAAAGGCCAAGCTGAAGCAGATCCGCGCCCAGAAGGGCCGCCAGCGGATGATGCAGAATGTGCCCAACGCCACCGTCATCGTCACCAACCCGACCCACTATTCCGTGGCCCTGAAATACGAGCCGGGCGAGGACGCCGCGCCGCTCTGCGTGGCCAAGGGCGTCGACGCCCTCGCCCTGAAGATCCGGGAAGTGGCCCGCGAACATGACGTGCCGATCATCGAGGATGTGCCCCTGGCCCGGGCGCTCTACGCCACCGTCGAGGTGGACGAGGTCATCCCCCGCGAGCACTTCGAGGCGGCCGCGAAAGTGATCGGCTTCGTGCTGAACCGCCGCAAGCGCCGATGAGGCGCAAACAGCGTATGCTGACCGTTATCGAATCAGAGGCGAGGCTCTGACTATGGACGCCCTGACCCGGGACATTCCCACCCGACTGCGCATCGACCCGTGGCTGGTCACGGCGGCGGTCTGTTTCGTCATCGCGGTGGCGGCGGCGGCCTATCCGGCCTTTCGCCATGACCCCTGGAGCGCGCCGGGGCTGATCCTGATCGTGACCCTGGCGGCCGTGGCCCTGATGGGCGTGATGGCGTTCGGCCGGGCGGATGCGGGCGTCCGTCGCCGCGCCGACGGCGACGCGGCCGTGGACCTTCTGGACGCCATGGCCGAGCCGGCCGCCCTGGTCTGGAGCGGTGGCCGGGTTCTGGCCTTCAACGCCGCCTGGACCGAGGCCGGCGGATCGATCACCGCCTTGCCCGCCGGACGTTCGGCCAGCTCGCTCTACATGGCCTTCGCCCAGGCGCGGGGCGGCGAGCCGGGCCGGGCCACCCTGAGGATCGGCGAACGGGACGTGGAGGTGCTGATCGGCGCGGCGGGCGACGGACGCTTTCTGGTGCGCCAGGCGCCCGAGGGCGTGCTGGCCCCGCGCGATCCCGCCCAGCCTGCCCGCGCGCCGATGGTGGACACCGGCGACGGCCGCGCCATGGCGGCGGGCGCCCCGTTCGGCTCGGCGGTTCTGGCTGGCGAGGACCTGTTCACCGGCAAGGTGGAGGAAGCCAACCCCGCCCTGGCCGTCCTGACCGGCCCCGGCGCGGCGCGAGACGCCGCCTTCGGCCATCTGTTCCTGCCGCAGGGCGTGATCGAGGCCCGCGAGCGTATCGCCCAGGGATCCTCCGGCCCGATCGAGCTGATCGCCAAGGCGTTTCCCGACCGCAGCCTGCACCTGTACGTGGCGCCCGAGGGCGACCGGCGGCGCATCTGGCTGTTCGACGTGACGGCCCAGAAGTCCACCGAGATGCAGCTGGCCCAGGCCCAGAAGATGCAGGCCGTGGGCCAGCTGGCCGGCGGCGTGGCCCACGACTTCAACAACATCCTGACGGCCATGCGCCTTCAGACCGACGCCCTGCTGGAGCGCCACCCGGTGGGCGATCCGTCCTATGACGGCCTGAACGCCATCCGCCAGACGGTGTCGCGCGCCGCCAGTCTGGTGTCCAAGCTGCTGGCCTTCTCGCGCAAGGAGACGGTCAAGCGCGAGCGGCTGGATCTGGGCGAACTGGTGGCCGATTTCGCCGTGCTGCTGCGCCGCCTGCTGCACGAGGACGTGCGGCTGGAGACCGATTACGGCCGCGACCTGCCCGCCGTGACCGCCGACCGGGGCCAGCTGGAGCGCGCGGTGATGAACCTGGCGGTCAACGCCCGCGACGCCATGCGCGGGGTGGTGGAGCCGGGCGCGGGGGTGGTCACCATCCGCACCCTGCGCCTGACCGCCGACGAGGCGCGCGCCCTGGGCTGGGCCGCCGCGCCCGATGGCGACGTGGCCCTGATCGAGGTGGCCGACACAGGCCCGGGCGTGCCGCCCCCGCTGCTGGACAAGATCTTCGAGCCCTTCTTCACCACCAAGCCCGTGGGCGAAGGCACCGGCATGGGTCTGGCCACCATCTACGGCATCATGCAGCAGGCCGGCGGCCACGTGGCCGTGCAGAACCTCGAGGGCCCCGACGGAACCGTCGCCGGCGCCGCCTTCCGCATGTTCATGCCGGCCGCCGGCGAGCAGGAACTGGCCGACGCGGTGCAGGAGCCCAAGCCCAGGAAGTCCGCGCCGCGCGATCTGTCCGGCGCCGGGCGCATCCTGTTCGTCGAGGACGAGGCGGCCGTGCGCCTGATCGCCGCCAAGCTGCTGCGCCAGCGTGGCTATGAAGTGATCGAGGCGGCCGACGGCGAGGAAGCCCTCGCCCTGGCGGAGGAGCACGCCGGCCAGATCGACATGCTCATCTCGGACGTGGTCATGCCCGGCATGGACGGCCCGACCCTGCTGAAGAAGGCGCGCATCTATCTGGGCGACGCTCCGGTCATGTTCATCTCCGGCTATGCGGAAAGCGACTTCTCGGATCTGCTGACCGACGAGGCCAATGTCTCGTTCCTGCCCAAGCCGCTGGACATCAAGACGTTGGCCGAGCGGGTCAAGCAGGAGCTCTACGCGGCCTGATCCCGCCGCCGCTCACGCCGCGTCGGTGCGCTCGCGGAAATTCTGCTTCATGGTCGCCACCCAGCCCGTGAAGGTGTCGGTGCGGGCCGCGAGTGTGGCGAAATCCGACGCGCTCTGGCCGGAGCCCGGGCCCGCGAGGGCGATGCGCAGGGCGCTGGCCGACCGGGCGCCTTCGATGAAGCCGCCATAGCGATCCGACAGACGGGCCAGCGGCGCAGGCTCGCGCGCGAGGCTGTAGCCCACGCCCGCGCGGATCAGCCGGGTCTCCTCCGTCGCCGTCAGCGGGGTCGCCGTGTCGCGCCAGCGTTCGCCCAGCAAGGCTTCATAGGTCGCCGCGGCCTGGGCGTACTCCAGCCGCCGCCAGTGCAGGTCGGCCCGCACCTCGCGGGCCGGGCCGCCCTGATCCGAGCCCAGCACTTCCATCGCATGGTCATAGCGGCCCAGCTCCATCAGGGCCCGGGCCTCAACCGCCCGGCGCTCGGTGTTCAGGGCGGCGGGGAGAAGGGTCGTGCGCGAGGCCCACAGGGCGCGCAGGGCCTGTTCCGGCTGCCGGTTCATCAGGTGCACGGCGGCCAGATCCGTCGCCACCTGCGCCTGGGCCACCCCATCGAGACGATTCTCCACCTGATGCTGCAGCAGCTCCGCGGCCGGGCCCAGCAGGTCCACATCGATCAGCCGCCGCGCCAGCCGGCGCACCATGTCGTCGCCGTCCGCACCGACCGGGGTCAGCTCGCGGAAATCATAGAACAGGGCCAGGGCCTGGACCGGCTGCAGGCCGTCGGCCGCGCCCTCCAGGAACAGGCTGCGGAAGGCCTGGGCCAGATCCTGCTGCAGTTCGGCCGACTGGGGCAGGGACGAAAACCGGCTCCCGGCGCCGCGCAGGGCGTCCAGCGCCTCGCGATAGCGACCCTGGGACAGATAGATGCCGCCCAGCGACCGGATCACCTCAAGCTCCACCGCGTCCCCGCGCCAGCGCCAGCGCAGCGGCTCCAGCTCCACGGCGGCCTGGGTGGGGGTCAGCTCGCCCGCCGCCATGCGCAGGCGGATCGCCCCCAGCTTCGCGGGCGTGGCGAGGCCGTCCAGCGGCGCACGGGCCACGGCCTGATAGACGGCGAGGGCGCGGTCAGTCTGGCCCTCCAGCTCGAACATGCGCGCCTGAATCAGACGGGCCGCCAGCTGATCGGACGCGGGCGGGTTCTGGCTGAACACATAGGCCAGCAACGACCGGGCGGCGGCCATGTCGCCGGTTTCCAGGGCAGCCAGGGCGTGGGCGGTTCCGAAGCGGGCCCGCCAGATGGGCGGGAACTGGTCGATGGCCCGGGCGCCCTGCGCGAACGACTGGCGCGCCGTGGCCCAGTCGGACTGCTGGGCGGCGATGTAGCCGCGCCAGACGGCCGCAGAGGGATCATTGGCGAGGGCCGAGCCGGAGAAGTCCGCCAGGGCTTCCGTCTGGCGGCCGATGGCCGCGCGGGCGGCGCCGCGCAGGCCGCGCACCTCCGGCTCGCTGGCCATGCCGGGAACGTCCGTCACCAGGGCGTTCAAGCCGCCGATGGCCTCGTGGTGCAGGCCTGAGCCGATCAGGAACCGGGTCAGGGCCAGACGGGCCTCGACCGGGGCGCGGGGATTGTCCTCGGCCCCGGCGGCTTCGCGGGCGGCGTCGGCCTGGAGCTGGCGACGCCGGGCGCTGAACTCGGCCTCGCCCGTGTCGGCCCAGGTGGACAGGATCAGGGCGGCGTAGGGCGCGCGGCGGGGCGCGCCGGCCTGGGCGGCGGCGGCCTGCAGGCTGTCGGTGGGGCGCGACAGGCTGAGGCCCGAGGGCCGCGTCATGCGCACCAGATCGCCCACGATCGACACCCTGAGGTCGTCCGTGGCGGTCTCCACGCCAAGACCGTGGGCGGTCGGCAGCAGGGTCAGGTCCACCATGCGGCGGCGGGAGCCCATGCCCTTGGCCGGCGCCAGGGCCGTGACGGCGGCGAAGCGATCGCCCACCAGAGGATCGGTCAGCCAGACGGCGCGTCCAGCTCCGGCCAGTTCAGCCACAAGGGCGGTGGGCCCGGTGTCCTCGTCGCGGCTCAGAACAACCCCGCCCGGCGCCCCGGCCGGACCGCCGAGGGAAATGGTCCATGCGGCGCCGTCGCCGGTGGCGCTGACGGCCAAATTCTCCGGCGCCGCGATGCGCAGCGCCACATAGTCGGGTCCCGCCGCCCAGCGCACGCCCGTGGCGGGTCCCAGATCGCGCGTCGCCTCCTGGCTCAGGTCCAGCCGCGCCACATGGTCGAAGACGACCCAGACCGCCTCGCCCCGGCGAAAGACGGCGGCGCCCACGGGGGCGGCCCATTCGAAGCGCAGTTGCAGCCGCTCCGGGCTGGCGGACACCGCGACGGGGACAAGCCCCGACGCGGACACAGCGGGAGAGGCCGCGGCGGCGGGGCCCTGGCCGGGGGCGTAAAGATTGACGAAGACGGCGCCGTCGGCGCTGCCGGTGACCGCTTCGGCGCCCTCCACGAGGTGGATCACCACCTCGGTGCCGCCCTGCACGCCGCGGGTCTCGACGCGCTCCACGCCGGGCGGCGGATCGACCCGCAGGCGCGCGATGTCCGGCGCAGCGGTGGAGCCCACGCGGACGATGACCTGCCGGTTCTCGCGGCGGACACGGGCGCGCGAGCCGATCACCCCGGCGAACTCCACGCGGGTGAAGCTGTCGTTGGCCCCGATGCGGATGGCGACGGGGTCCAGGGCGGCGTCCTGGGCGGCGCTGGGCGCCATGGGGGCGAGCGCCATCGTCCCCGCGGCCGTCAAGGCCACGGTGGTCTTCAGCAATCCCTTGCGCGCGGCCTTTCCAGACATCGCGCCATGGTGGCCGAAAAGCCCTTTAATCGCGGTTAACGGATGGTGACCGCAGGCCTCAGGATTCGCGGGCCACGGCCTGGTCACGGAGGGCCTCGTTCATGGCCTCGCAGGCCCCGCGCAAAGCCCGGCGATGCTTCATGAAAAAGCCCTCGCCGCGCATGCCGCCGAAGATCTCGCCGTTGGTGACGATGCAGCTGCCGCGGGCAAGCTCCTCGATCAGCACATAGTGGGTCGAGGTGAACTGCCAGCCGCGCTTTTCGCCCCAGACCAGCTTGGCGTAGGGCGACCAGTCCCCCAGCCGGGCCTGGACCTGACGCTCGCCCAGGCCCTCGATGCGCTCGATCAGGGTCAGGGGGGCATTGATTCCCAACGACCCCTGCGCCTCCACGAACACCGGGTTCCACTGCGACCAGCGCTCAAGGTCCGACAGCACCTCCCAAAGGGCGTCAGGGGTGGCGGGCACGCCGATCTTGGTCTCGACACGAAAATCCATGGGCGGGCTTTTACAGCATCGTGCGGCGTGAGGAAGGCGTCAGGTCAGGTTCTGTTTGCCCTCGGGGCCGGGCTGGGACGCCGGGCCCTCCACGGGACGGCGGCTGCGGCCCGACGAGGCGGCTTTCAGAGGCGGGCTGACGAAGCACAGCATCAGGGCGGCGGCCAGCAGGACCGCGTTGCCGATGAAGGGCCCCGGCTCGGCCAGCTCATACAGGGCCACGCCGATCACCGGCGGGGCCAGGAAGCTGAGGCCCGCCAGCGACATGATGAGCCCGGCGATGGCCCCCTGCTCATGGGGCTCCACGGCCAGCGACGAGCCGGCGGTGAAGCCGGGCCGCGCGAAACCGGCGCCCATGGACACCACCGCATAGCCCACCACCACGCCGAAGAAGCCGGGCGCGGCGATGCTCATCAGATTGCCGACCAGGGCCAGGGCCGCGCCCCAGCGCATCAGCTCGCGCGGCTGCATCTTGAGCATGGGGATCAAGCCCCACTGCACCATCAGGGTGGCGGCGGCGCCCGACAGCATGGCCACGCCGATGAAGGACTGGGCCTCGCGCCCGGGCAGGCCCATCTCGTCAATGACGTGGAAGCCCAGCACGGCGATGTTCACCGCCTGGGCCCCGGTCACCAGCAGGCCGTAGATCAGGAAGTCGCGCACGCGCAGGTCCTTCCACAGGCCCTTGCCCGTGGGGTCGCCGGGGTTGACCGGATGGCGGACCACGTCGCCGCTGGGCAGCCGCTTCCACAGCAGGATCAGCACCACCAGCCCCATGAAGGCGAAGGCGTACATGGGACCGGCCAGACCCACGAAGGGCAGGACGAAGAAGGGCGCCAGGGCCGGGCCGATGACGGTCCCCAGCCCCTGGGCCGAGGCCAGCATGGACATGGCGCGGGTGCGGGCGCGGCGCGAGGTGCGGTCCGCCACATAGGCCTGGGCGGCGATGGGGGCGGCGGAGCCCAGCAGGCCGTACACCGCCCGCGCGATGGCCATCAGCACGAAGGCCACGGGCGCCGACAGCCAGTGCACCAGCCCCAGGGTCGCGGCGACGCCGAAGCCCAGCATGGAGACGATGAAGCCGGCCAGACCGATCATCATCACCCGCTTGCGCCCCCACCGGTCCGACAGGCGCGCCCAGTAGGGCGAGGCCACGGTCCACAGCAGGGCCGACAGGGCGAAGGCGAAGGCCACCAGCGTATCCGCCAGGCCGAACTCGCGCCCGATGGCCGGCAGCACCGACTGCAGCGCCATGTTGCCGGCGCCCGCCGTCAGGGTGACCGCGAACAGCAGGCCGAAGGCTTCGGATTTGAGTTTCATGGGCGGACGGTGCGGATTATGGGCGGTCGGGCGAACACAGGCGGGTTTCTTCCCTGCCTACGCCCAGTCGCCCGTCTCCGCCAGTCAGGCGCCGCACGCCGGGCCCGTCAGGCCGCGAGGACCTCCAGCACGGCCTTGCCGTAGCGGTCCAGCTTGCCCTGCCCGACCCCGGACACCCGCGACAGGGCGTCCAGCGAGCCGGGCTCGGTCATGGCGATCTCCAGCAGGGTGCGATCCTGGAAAATGACATAGGGGGGCACGTGCTGTTCGGCGGCGCGGTCGCGGCGCCAGGCGCGCAGCCTCTCGAACCGCTCGCGCACATCGGCCGGCAGGGTCTCCAGCACCGCCGCGCGGCTCTGACGGCCGCTCTGGCGCGGGTTGCCGGAGCGGGTGGTGGGATCGTGGCGCATGGGAACGCGGGCCACCTCCACCGTGCGCTCGCCGCGATAGACCGCGCGCACCGCCTCGGGATCGCCCAGCCGCAGCAGGGGCTTGCCCTCGTTGGGGTCTTCCTCCAGCAGGCCCTCGAACAACAGGTGGTCGATCACCTCGCGCCAGCCCGCAGGCGAGATGTCGGCCCCCACGCTCCAGGTGGACAGGGCGGTCTCCCAGCCCTGCACGTCCTTCGTGCGGCCGGTCAGATGGTCGATGACCCGGCCCCGGCCGAACCGCTGGTCCAGCCGCTGGACCGCCGCCAGCGCCTTTTGCGCCTGAACCGTGGCGTCGTGGGTCTGGGGCGGGTCTAGACAGACGTCGCAATGGCCGCAGGGCTTGGCGTCGGTCTCGCCGAAATAGCGGCGCACGGCCTGGGGCCGGCAGGCGGCGCCGTCCAGCATGGCGAACAGCTGGCGCACCTTGCGCACCTGCACCTGCTTGACCGTCTCGTCCATGGGCCGGCTGTCGAGGCGGCGCAGGGCCCAGGCGATGTCGGAGGGCCCGTACAGGGTCACGCCCTCAGCCGGTTCGCCGTCGCGGCCCGCCCGCCCGATCTCCTGCCAGTAGGCCTCAAGGCTGCCCGGCGGATCGGCGTGGATGACGAAGCGGACGTCGGGCTTGTCCACCCCCATGCCGAAGGCGATGGTGGCCACCATCACCGCCCCGTCCTCGGCAAGGAACCGCTCCAGCCGCTTGTCCCGTTCGGCCGGGGCCATGCCCGCGTGATAGGCGATGGCGTGCACGCCCGTCTGTCTCAGCTGGTCCGCCAGCCGCTCGCAGCCGTCGCGCGAGCCGCAATAGACCACCCCCGACTTGCCGCCGCGCTCGCCCACCAGCTCCACCACCCGCGCGTCGGTGCGGGCCCGCGAGCCGTTGATCTTGCGCTCGGCGATCAGCTGCAGGTTCGGGCGGTCGAAGCTGTCCACGAAGACCGCGGCGTCCGACAGGCGCAGGGAGGCCAGGATGTCGTCGCGGGTGCGGGCGTCGGCGGTGGCGGTGACGGCGATGCGGGGCACGCCGGGGAACATCCCGGCCAGCCGCCCCAGATCGCGGTAATCGGGGCGGAAGTCATGGCCCCACTGGGACACGCAGTGCGCCTCGTCGATGGCGATCAGGGCCAGCGGCAGGCTGGCCAGCCGGTCGATCATGTGCGGCTGGGCCAGCCCTTCGGGCGAGACATAGAGCAGGTCCAGCTCCCCCGCCCGCGCCGCATCCCAGATGGCCGACCGGTCCGCCAGCGAGACGCCGGAGTCCAGCCGCGCGGCGCGCACGCCCTGCTGCTTCAGCGCCTCCACCTGATCGGTCATCAGGGCGATCAGGGGCGAAACCACGAGGCCAAGACCGGGCCGCAGCATGGCCGGGATCTGATAGCAGACGCTCTTGCCGCCGCCGGTCGGCAGCACCGCCAGCACGTCGCGTCCGCCCAGAACCTGCTCCACCACGGACGCCTGAAGCCCGCGAAAATCCGCGTGGCCCCAGACCCGTTCCAGAGTCTCGCGGGCGCGCGCCATGTCGGGCGCGGCGGCGGTCGGGGAGGATTCGGCGAGCATGGAGCGCTTGTGCCCGATGCGGGCGGGGGTGTCACGGCGGCGGGACGGATCATCCCCATCGCTTCGCAACGGCGCGCGGACGTCCTATAGCGCCGCCATGACCAGCATTCTCTACGGCCGCCCCCCGGCGGTGTTCGATCCGCCCGCCGACGCCGTCCAGACCTCGCCCCTGATCCCCGGCTCGGCCGATCTGGCGGAGGTTGCGGCCGGATCGCTGGATGCGGCCACCCTCCTCGCGCCCCCCGGGGTGCTGGAGCGGCGCTATGTGCTGGCGCTGGCCCTGAAGGCGCTCAAGCCGGGCGGACGGCTGGATGTCATGGCCCCCAAGCTCAAGGGCGGATCGCGGCTGGGCAAGGAGCTGCGCGAGTTCGGGCTGGAGCCCATCGAGACCGCCAAGGCCCACCACCGGCGCTGCGAACTGGTGCGGCCCCGGGAGGCGACCGGGCTGGACGCCGCCATCGAGGCCGGGGCGGCGCGCCTTGTGCCGGGACTGGACGCCTGGTCCCAGCCGGGCGTGTTCGGATGGGACCGCATCGACGGCGGCACGGCCCTGCTGGCCGCCAGCCTGCCGCCCCTGAAGGGCGCGGGCGCGGACCTGGGATGCGGTTTCGGCGCCCTGTCCACCGTGGCGCTGGCCTCACCCGCCGTGACGACCCTGGACATGATCGATCTGGACCGACGGGCGGTGGAATGCGCCCGTCGCAATGTGCAGGACCCCCGCGCCCGCTTGCACTGGGCCGACGCCCGGACCATGGACCTGACGGACCTGAATTTCGTGGTCATGAACCCCCCGTTCCACGACGGCGGCGCCGAGGACAAGGCGCTGGGCCAGGCCTTCATCAGGAAGGCGGCGGCCATGCTGAAAAAGGGCGGCGAGCTATGGATGGTGGCCAACCGGCACCTGCCCTATGAGGCCGAGCTGAACGCGGCCTTCGCGCGGGTCCAGCCCGTGGCGGACAAGGGCGGCTACAAGGTGTTCGAGGCGGTGAAGTGAGCCCGCGCTCAAGTAGCCCGAAGGGCGGTAGCGCAAAAACAATGCGCATCGACAAGCTGCTGTCCAACATGGGTTACGGCTCGCGCACCGAGATCGGCCGGCTGGCGCAGGCGGGCGGCGTCGTGCTGGACGGCGCGGACGTGACCGACGTGTCAAAACGCATCCCCGTGACCCCGGATCTGCCCGCACGGATGCAGGTGGACGGGGCGCCGCTGGACCCGCCGCCGGGGCTTGTGCTCCTGCTGCACAAACCCCTTGGCATGACCTGTTCGCACAAGGAGGACGGGGCGCTGGTGTACGATATCCTGCCCGCCCGCTGGCGGCGCCGCGACCCGGCCCTGTCCACCATCGGGCGGCTGGACAAGGAGACCTCGGGCCTGCTGCTGCTGACCGACGACGGGGACTTCCTGCACCGGGTGATCTCGCCCCGGCGTCATGTGGCCAAGGTCTATCGGGCGAAACTGGCCCGGCCGCTGGTCGGGACCGAGGGCGCCCTGTTCGCCTCGGGCGAGCTGATGCTGGAGGGCGAGGCGAAGCCACTGGCTCCCGCGGGGCTTGAGGTCCTGTCGCCCACCGAGGCCCTGCTGACCGTGACCGAGGGCCGCTACCATCAGGTGCGGCGCATGTTCGCCGCCGTAGGCAACCATGTGGAGGCCCTGCACCGCGAGCGGGTGGGCGGCCTGACCCTGCCCGACGACCTCGCGCCCGGCCAGTGGCGGCTGCTGACGCCCGACGAGGCGGCGCGGGTGTTCGACTGACGCTTGCCGCCCGGCGCGGCTCGCGTATCAATGCCGCCATGACAAAAGAACAAGCGGAACGGCGGCGGGGCCGGCCGTTCCTGATCCTGGCCCTGGTCATCGCCCTGCTGCCTGTGGGCGGGGTGCTGATTCACGCCGTGGCGCCGCCGCCGACCACCATCCTGATGCTGATGCGGGCGCTGGAGGGCGAGGGGATCGACTACCGCTGGCGCTCCCTGGACCGCATCTCGCCCCATCTGGTGCGGGCGGTGATCGCCGCCGAGGATTCGCGCTTCTGTTCCCACCGGGGCTTCGACATGGAGGCCATCGAGCAGGCGCTGGAGCGCAACCGGCGCGGCGGACAGGTCCGCGGCGGCTCCACCATCAGCCAGCAGACCGCCAAGAACGTGTTCCTGTGGCCCCAGCGCAGCTGGGTGCGCAAGGGACTGGAGGCCGGCTACACGGTGCTGATCGAGACGATCTGGCCCAAGCGGCGCATCGTCGAGGTCTATCTGAACGTGGCCGAGTGGGCGCCGGGGGTCTACGGCGCCGAGGCCGCGGCCCGGCACTGGTTCGGCGTGTCCGCGGCGGATCTGAGCGCGTCCCAGGCGGCGCGGCTGGCGGCCATCCTGCCCAGCCCGCGTCGCTACCAAGCGGCCAGTCCCGGCCCCTATGTGCGCCGCCGCGCGGGCCAGATTCAGGCCGCCATGGGCACGGTGCGCAACGATGGTCTGGCGAACTGCGTTCTGGATTGAGACCCCGTCAGCCGAGACTTGACGGGATGGGCGGCGATGCGTCCCATGCGCGCCATCAAAGGGGCCGGCTCAGGGTCCGCTGGAGGAGATGATCATGAAACGCCTGCTGATGGCCGCGACCGCGGCTTGCGCCCTCACCACCGGCCTCGCCGCCTGTGCGACCATGGAGGCCCAGGCGCAAAGCCCGGCCCCCGCGCCCGCCGCGACCGCTGATGCCGGAGCGTTCCCCGCCACCCCCGAGGGCGCCCGCGCCTTCGTGCTGGACGCCGAGGAGCGTCTGGCCGAGATGAGCGAGTACGCTGGCCGCATCGCGTGGATCCGCAACACCTACATCATCCACGACACCATGTGGCTGGAGGCCCGCGCCAACGCCGAATACACCGAGCTGGGCGTCGAGCTGGCCAACGCCGCGGCCCGCTACAACGAGGTGGACGCCGACCCGGTGACCCGCCGCAAGCTGGACATCCTGCGCCAGGGCCTGACCCTGCCGGCGCCCAACCGTCCCGGCGCGGCCACCGAGCTGTCCGAGATCGCCACGCGGCTGGACTCCACCTATGCGACCGGCAAGTTCGAATACAACGGCGAGGAGCTGACCCTCAACGACGCCGAGGAGATCATCGCCGAGTCGCGCGACCCCGCGGTGACCGCGGCCATGTACGAAGGCTGGCGCACCATCTCGCCGGTCATGGCGGACGACTACACCCGGCTGGTGGAGATCGCCAACGAGGGCGCCCACGAGCTGGGTTTCGCCGACACCGGCGCCATGTGGCGCTCGGGCTATGACATGGACCCGGACGCCTTCGCGGCCGAGACCGACCGCCTGTGGGAGCAGGTGCGGCCCTTCTACGAGAACCTGCACTGCTATGTGCGCGCCCAGCTGAATGAACGCTATGGCGATGAGGTCCAGCCCGCCACCGGCCCGATCCGCGCCGACCTGCTGGGCAATATGTGGTCCCAGCAGTGGGGCAACATCTACGATGTGGTGGCGCCGCAAAGCCTGCCCGAATCCACCGTCGACCTGACCGAGCTGCTGGTGGCGGCGGACTACGACGCCGAGCAGATCGCGCGCACCTCGGAGCGCTTCTACACCTCCATCGGCATGGAGCCGCTTCCGGATACCTTCTGGGAGCGCTCGATGCTGACCCGGCCCGAGGACCGCGAGGTGGTCTGCCACGCTTCGGCGTGGAACGTGGACAATGTGGACGACCTGCGGGTGAAGATGTGCACCCGGGTCAACGCCGAAGACTTCCAGACCATGCACCACGAGCTGGGGCACAATTTCTACCAGCGCGCCTACAACGAGCAGCCGTTCCTGTTCCGCAACGGGGCCAATGACGGCTTCCACGAGGCCATCGGGGATTTCGCCGCCCTGTCGGCGGCGACGCCCACCTATCTGAACCAGATCGGTCTGCTGGAAACCGTGCCGGGCGAGGACGCTGACATCACCTTCCTGCTGCGCATGGCGCTGGACAAGATCGCCTTCCTGCCGTTCGGCCTGATGGTGGACCGCTGGCGCTGGGACGTGTTCTCGGGCGAAACGACCCCGGCGGAATACAACGAGGCGTGGTCCGCCAACATGCTGCGCTATCAGGGCCTTGTGCCCCCCGGACCGCGTCCGGAGAATGCGTTCGATCCCGGTGCCAAGTACCATGTGCCCGGCAACACGCCCTACACGCGCTACTTCCTGGCCCACATCTACCAGTTCCAGTTCCACCGCGCGGCCTGCGAGATCGCGGGCTGGGACGGGCCGCTGCATCGCTGCTCGGTCTACGGCAATGAGGAAGTGGGACGGCGCTTCAACGCCATGATGGAGATGGGCATGTCCCGGCCCTGGCCCCAGGCCATGGAAGCCTTCACCGGCTCGCCCGAGAACGACGCCACCGCCGTGGCGCAGTATTTCGCGCCGCTGGACACCTGGCTGACCGAACAGAACCGCGGCCAGGACTGCGGCTGGGAGGCCTGATGGATCGTCCCGCCTGCCCGTCCCCGGCAGGCGGGACCACCCGCACCCGTTAACCCCGCCCGTTGGGACATTTCTTTACCTCGCCTGTTCATGCTTGGCCCCGTCGGCGGACATGAAGTCCGTCAGGGATGCGGGGTTTGCGGCGCATGGGCAGGCAGCGGGGCGGTCTTACGGACGTGATCCAGGGTTTCGCCCGGGCGCGCGACGGCGGCGTGGCGATGATGTTCGCCCTCAGCCTGCCGGTGCTGACCATGACGGCGCTGGTGGGCGTGGACGTGCACCGGATCTCGACGGTGCGCGCCAATCTTCAGGACGCCGTGGACGCCGCGGCCCTGGCCGCCGCCCGCTCGCCCCACATGGACGATGCGGGGGTGACCGCCGTGGGCCTGGCCGCCCTGCGCGCCAATCTGCAGGCCTATCCCGAGATCACCCTGCGGGAAGACCTCACCACCTTTCGACTGACCGAAGAAGGGGCCGTGATCGCCAACTCCAAGGTGGATGTGACCACCCTGGTGGCCAACATTGTCCTGCCGCCCTACGGCCAGCTCATGGACGATCAGGTCCAGGTGGGCGTGGGCTCGGAGGTCCTGCGCTCCTCCACCAATCTGGAGGTGGCCCTGGTGCTGGACATCACCGGGTCGATGGCGGGCGATCGGATCGCCACCTTGCGCGACTCCGCCACGGAACTGGTGGAGCTGGTGGTGCAGCCCCAGCAGACGCCCTTCTACTCCAAGGCCGCCATCATCCCCTATTCCATGGGCGTGAACCTGGGCTCCATGGCCAATGCCGCCCGGGGAACTCCCCCGCCGGCCGACACCATCACAGACGCCGTCTGGTCCACCGGCCCGACCCGCTCGATTTCGGGAATTTCCAAAAACAACAGCCGCATCACCGTCACCTCCAACGGCCACGGCTTCCAGACCGGCGACTTCGTCTACGTCTGGGACGTCGGCGGCATGGACCAGGTCAATAATCAGGCCTTCCGCGTTCGGCGGGTCAACGACAACAGCTTCCGCCTGCAGACCGCGTCCGGCCAGGACATCAATCCCTACTACTACGGAAATTACTGGGGCAACGGCCGGGTGGTGGAATGCCTGCGCAGCGACTGCGCCGTCACCGTCACCGCCAGCAACCACGACTTCCAGAACGGCGGCCAGGTCCGCATCTTCAATGTGAACGGCCTGACCGCGCTGAATGAGCGGACCTATGTGGTGGCGGACCGCACGCGCGACACCTTCGTGTTGTCCGGATCCGACCCGCGCGGCCAGAGCTATTCATCCAGCGGCACGGCCATTTGCGCGGACTACGGCTGCGAATATTTCACCTATACCGGCCGCTGGGGGGCCGAGAACACCAGCCGGATCAGCACCTGCGTCAGCGAGCGCACGGGGGACGAAGCCTATACGGATCGGGCGCCGGCCCAGGCGCGGGTCGGCGCCAACTACCCGATCCCCAATAACAATTGCCCGTCCAGCACTCTGGTCCCCCTCACCAGCGACCGGGACCTTCTGATCCGGGAGATCAGCCAGCTCCGGGACGGCGGCTCCACGGCGGGCCAGGTAGGCCTCGCCTGGGGCTGGTACGCGGTGTCCCCCAATTTCAATGACCTGTGGCCCAGCACCATGAACCGCGCCGCGCCCTACGGGACCCGGGATCTGCTCAAGGTCGTGGTGATGATGACCGACGGCGAGTTCAACACGCCCTATTGCGACGGGGTGATCGCCCAGAACGCCGGCGCCGGCAGCGGCGACACCAACTGGCACAACCGTTGCGACGCCCGGAACGGCAGCCCTTTCCAGCAGGCCGTCCAGCTGTGCGACGCCATGAAGGCCGAGGAGGTCATCGTCTACACGGTGGGTCTGGGGGTCGCCAATGCGCGCGACAACACGCCCAATGTGGTGGACACCGCCAGGGAGGTGATCGAGACCTGCGCCAGCACCCCGGATCACGTTTATCTGCCCAACGGCAATACGGACCTGCGAGAAGCCTTCCGCGCCATCGCCCGCAGCATCTCGGACCTGCGCATCGCCCGCTGACGCCCGGCCAGTCGGGTTTTCGGGCGGCTTCGCCATTGCCAGACCCACAAGCCTTGCGTTAATCAGCAGGGGCAGCGACCGCGGCTCCGCCCCTTCCTTTCCAGTATGTGTTGGAATGGCGCCACAGTTGTCGCAATCGTGGCTTATTACGGGAACCGCTTCGTGCATCGCTCGTTCCGTCGGTTCGAGCGCCACGCTGATGCGTCGGGGTTTGGGCAGAAATTTTTCAGACGATGAGGACAAAAATGAAGTTGAAGCTTCTCGCCGGTGTTGCGGCGGCAGGGCTCTTCGCAGCGACCAGCGTGTCGGCGGAGCCGGACGGTTGGTACGGCGCGATTGACGCCGGCGGTCACTGGATGGAGGACGGCATCAACGCCCGTTCCGACGCCGGTCCCGCGTGGGAATGGGAAGTCAACCA